>Ga0247841_10001022_pt1 | contig 67265 bp, 76 predicted proteins | sample LaCruzMarch2015__2_FD_192410 | JGI IMG/M metagenome (GOLD analysis project Ga0247841, IMG submission 192410) | Freshwater microbial communities from meromictic Lake La Cruz, Castile-La Mancha, Spain - LaCruzMarch2015_18m | ecosystem: Environmental > Aquatic > Freshwater > Lake | place: Spain...
TAAGGTGTGCTGGTATATAAATATTGTGATAAAAATCCCCTTTGCTATTTAGCCCCTAAAAACTATTGTGCATAATTATGTTAGGCTCTTGTTTACTCGTGAGGCTCCTCCAATTCTGACAAGAATTGAGAGCTGAGCCGATAGAGATGAAACAACGAGGAAAATTAATTTAATCCAATTTCGTGGGCGGGGGACGGAAAAAGCTTTTTGCTTCTTTTTTTTAAAAAGAAGAGTTTGAGGGGGCAGTAGTTCGTTAGGATAATTTTTTCTGTATTTTCTCTATGCTTGGATAAAGTTCTTCTATCAAAAATCCTAAAACACTATCGATTCTAAAAAGTAAGGAATCGTTCTTAATTTGAATTTCAAAATGAGTGGGCATAGTATCTATAGAAGGCATATATTCCGCTTTCTTAAATGTATCTTTTAGATTATTTAGTTCTGGAAGAATACTAGAAATTATTTTATTAATTTCTGTTCCATTATTCGATAAAATAATAAAGTTATTATCTACATCTTCACTATTGGTTTTTATTATCTGTGAGCTACCCCCTGTAAAAAGTTCTATAGTTCCTTTAGCTATTTTAAGAGCAGGATTAGTCTCAAGTATTCTATGTAGCCCGGCACACTTTTTTAACATCCCCACTTATACCATGATTTGGGGTTGCGATCAAAATAACATTATTCAGCGAATCTTCTCCAAATATCTGCATATATCTTCGTGTTACTAATCCACCCATAGAATGTGCAATTATATTTACTTTTGATTTTCCAGTCCTGTATTTTAACAATTTTATTATGTCATTGAGCCTTATTGCATAAGTATCTACATTTTCTATATTTCTGGTTATATAAACATATTTTCCCAATGAATAAAAATATTCGTAGTAATAACTAGCTTTTGCAGAAACAGGATAACCAGATAAACCCCAATCACCATACTTATAATCATAAATATTAGATTCAAAAAGAACAGTTCCTGCGTTTATATATCCATCTTCCTGCATCTGATACTGGATTTTGCTAAACATATCTAATAATGGTTCAGGATCATCTCTCCTAATCAAAGAATGTCCGTGAACTAATAAAACAGGATATAGATTAGGATCATCTTTACATTCTTCATTTATACAGCATGCAGAACATTTACCATAAACGCAGCAAGTAGGCAAATTTTCAGTCAATTCATTTTCTATAATATCCTTAAAACTTAAATTTGACTCTAGAACAATCAAACTTAAATTTTCAATAAGGTTTAATTCTTTTCTCGGAGTACAATATTTTTCATAAACTTTTTTTGAATCGTTTGAAATAAGAATTGATACAGAACCATTAACGACCAAATAAAACGAACTATTTGTAAAGTTTTCTGGAAGGTTATATGTCTTATTTTTATATTCTTCAAATAAACTAGATAAGGTCTCACAAGAATAATCAGTTACATTATCACAATAGCCCAAATCACATTTTTTTGAATATTCATCCAAATAAACAGTTTTACTCTCATTCAAATAATCATTATAGTTATTTATCAAAGTTTTATTTAAATCGTAAATATCATATGAGACATTCAATATATCTTTTTCAAATCCATTTATAGAATTGTAATCTTTTTTTTCAAAACCATCTTTTATATAATCAAGATAATCATGGATATCTATCAATTTATCCCCTTCATAGTACCTGTCATATGAACTATCCAGTTCAAAAAAATAATCCTTTATCTCATTATACTGTATCGTTAAAACATTTTGTTGACTTATCAATTTATTAATATTTTCGCTGCTTTTAACAGATTTTGAGTATATATCTTCGCTTTTATTTAGAAAACTTGAACCATATAGCAAATTCAAATTATTATATTCTTCATCTGACCATAACTTATATATGTTATTCACATCAATTAATATATCTTTAATATGTTTTGAATTTAAATCATAATCTTCTTTTAGAGTTATTCCTGAGATTAATGTACCCAAACTTAAAGTATAGTTCAGATATTGTAAATTTTTACTTGCATTATTGATATTTGAAAAACCCTTTGTAAACTTAATTTTAAGATCATCTTTTAATTTTTGTTCATAATCAGTCAATTCATAATTGAGTATTATAAAAGAAGATTTTTTCCTGCTTAAACTATGTGTAGCACATAAAAATGTATCAATATCTTTGCATTCAACATCAAAATTGTATATTTTTTGTCCGCTCCCTTTTTGATAAGGTATAAGTTCGTATGTTTTGTTAAAAGAACCCTTATCTTTTAGTAAATATGAACCATGATCTACCATAGTATTATTACTTCTATCATAAAATTCATATTTACACTCTACAGAACAAAAAATACTGTCTTTTATTGATGTCAAAAAAGTTATATTTTGATTTTGATCATTTGTAACTGTAAATGAGCTGTCTGAAGGATTCAAATTTATTACAAGTCGGTCATATATACTAAAACTTACCCTTATCCCGGTTATCAATAAAATAGTTGATACAATAAAAAATATTATTCCAGAAATAATTATTATTTTTTTCCAATTCTTTTTAACTTCTTTGCTTACTTTTTTAACATCTTCTTTTACAATTTCTTTTAGATGTTTTTTTGGCATATTTTAATATATTTTCATTATTTTTCTAAGCAAGCTGCTTAAAATCAAAGAAAAGATTATATAAGTACCAAGCCACCCAAATTCGTGCAGCCAAAAATTAAATAAAACCGGTTTAAGATCAACTTTTATAGCTTTTACACCATTTTTATTAATTTGAGTTAAAGGTTCTTTGTATGATTTTTCATTTCCAATCAAAATTTGATTAGAATAGGTTATTTCCTTAAAATTATAGTTCAAAAGATATTCTCCAGAGCTTCCCTTCAAAATCCATGATACTTGGTTGGCTGTTATGGTCTGGTTAAGATCACTAACTGAAGTAATACTTTCTGGCAATTTTAATAAAACATCACCAGATACACCTTCATCAAATGTCATTGTTATTGTAAAATCTTGGTCAGGCATCAAAGGATAGTATCCAAGGTGGATATTCATCCATCCAAAAAATATTATCACTGGCAAAAAAGTAAAAAGCATCGGTTTAAAGCTATGCATCATGTACTTGCTGTTTGTTTCCATCATCTTTTTTTGTACTTGCATAGCTTTATCAGGATCATTTCTTAATTCTTTTATCTCTTTTTGAAACTCCTTTTGCTCATTTTTCAAGTCTTTCATCAAACTTTGATTTGTTGTATACTTGTAGATGACAGTTGTAATCACTGTTATAACCAAAGAAAGTATCAATAAAGTCCAAAAGTACCCAATAGAATCTAGCAAAGGATACAAAACCGGATTTAATAATGAATCAAAAACCATAAGCCACCTCTTCAATAAACAGATAAATTTATAGTATATAAGTATTTTGTTTTAGAATTATTTATTATTTTATTCCATAAACTTGCGCATCATTGGATTCATATCCATCATATGTTGTTTTGCAATATCTTCATATAATCTATAAATAATCATAACTGTAAGTAAAATACCAGTACCTCTTGATAAAGCTCCTGACAAATCTGCAAATGCTGCTAAAAATCCAACTGATAAGCTACCCATTATTGTTAAAGGCCAGATATATCTGTTTAATAATCTTTCAAGAACTCTTTCATCTTTTCTAAAACCCGGAATTTGCAGTCCAGAAGACATAATATTTTTTGCTTGTGATTGAGCATCCATTCCTGCTGTTTGAACCCAAAATATTGAGAATATTAATGCACCAATCATCATAAATGCCAAATAAATTAGTGAATGTCCTATATCTGCAACAGATATACTACCGGTAATAATTTTTGAAACAATATCTGGTGATTGAATCCATGCAACTAGTCCTGAAATAGGTGTATTTCCTGAAAAAGTTCCTAAGAAAGGATGACCCCAATTTTGCAATAATCTTGCCCATAATTGTATATTCGCCATCAAAGCTGCTACAAGGATAACGGGAATGTTTGAAGTATACATAAAAGATAAAGGCCATCTTATTCCATGACCTCTTATTCTTCCAAAACTTAAAGGTATCTCTACTTTCATAGACTGAGCATAAACTGAAATAACAAATACTGCAATAGTGGATATAATTGAAGCAAGCATTAAACCTGCTGTTACTGGATCTCCTGCACCTAAACTCTGGAATAAAGCTGGAATAGCACCAGTTGCTATACTAGGATTGTTTGGAGAAGGTAAAAAACTAAAAGCTCTGATAAAAATTTCTTTACTTACACCTGCTGCGATAAACAAGCTTACACCAGAACCAAAGCCCCATTTTGAACAAACTTCATCCATAAATAATATCATTACACCCCCTAAGAATAACTGGAAAACCAATAATAGTTCTATCTGAAAATATATTGCAGTTCCAACTAAATTAGGAGAAGGAGCTAAACCACCCATAAATACATAGATTGAAGCTTCGAATAATATGAAAAAGAAAGCTAATAATTTCTGTACTCCCTGAAAATTTTTCCTTCCTTCAGTATCATGCAAATTAAATTTAACTAGTCCAGAACCATTTAATAACTGTAAAACAATTGAAGCAGTTACAATAGGACCTATACCTAAACTGATTATACTTCCAAATTCTGCCCCTAATATTATACTTAAGTATTCAAATCTTTGAAGTTCATTTAAACCTAGACCGAATAAAGGGATCATACCCATTATAAAGAACAAACAAAGGATAGTTAAAGTCCATTTTAATTTTTCTTTAAAAGAAAGTTTTTTCTGAGTAGGCTTTACTACTTCAGGTAGATTCATCAATATATTTTTGAAAAAGCCCATCTTTTTATTCTGATTCTAAAATAACTTCTCCACCAGCAGCTTTTATGTTTTTAACAACATTTTCTGAAGCTTTTAGAACCTTTATCTTCATTTTTTTTGAAACTTTACCTTTGCATAATAACTTATTATATCCTAATTTTTCTAGATCATAAATACCATTTTCCTCTTTTAAAACTCCTTTTTCTATCAATTCTTCAACCCTTCTAACATTTATAGGACAAATTTCTAATTTTGGACCAGGAACAATAAAACCATTTCTTCCGCTTTCTAAATTCCAATAACTTGGTTTTTTACAATCTGCTCTTTTACCAGAACCAGCATTACCTACACCGCCTCTGTTTCCAGATCCTTTATGATGTGCATGGCCTTTTCCCCATCCATGCCATTTAGAACCTCTTTGTCTTGAATTTTTCGTTCTTTTATGCACTACCATTATAACATCCTCTTGATCAAATCATTGATTTTTTGAGCTCTATAGCCTAAAGCACCGCTTTTTGAAAATGAAACTTTTATACCTTTTCTCCCAAATCCTTTTCTTGGAGGATTTAATCTAAAAAACTTTTTCAAAACTTCCTTACCTTCTGCATCTTTTGTTTTTTCTCCTCTTTGTTTGATTAATAAATCTTCAGTTTCTTTATCAATCTCACCATAAGTAACAAAATCTTTCACTTTTTTGATCATTCCTACATCTTTTTTCTCAATTAAAGCACAAAAATTTTTTCTATATAATCTTAACATTTGAAGAGTATCTTCTATTTCTTTATTTACTCTGACACATCCTCTAACCCTTATAACTGCTAATTTTTCACTCATTTTTGTTTTCCTCTACTCCGATTTCCTTTATGCTCCCTTCCCTTATACCTGTATTTTTAATGTCCATCTCGTTTACCTTAGTAGACATCAAATTTCTTAAGGCATCTTCACATGCATTAATATGGTTTATCTTGCTTCTTGTCTGACCTGATGTTCTTGACCAAACATCTTTAATTCCAGCCAAACTTAATATCTTTTGACATTCTTTTTCAACTTTTAATCCAGAACCCTTTGGAGCAGGCATTAATATTACCTTGACAGATCCACATTTTCCGCTAACTTCAAAAGGTATTGAATGCGGTTGTTTACAATCACATTGCCATGAACCGCATCCTCTTCTTATTTTAAATAGATTTAATTTTGCATTTTTGATAGATTTTTCTCTTGCAGGAACAGTTTCTTTGCTCTTCCCATATCCCAAACCAATATAACCATCTCTGTTTCCAACAACAGCAATAGTTGCAAAGTGGGGCTTATTGCCTTCTTTGGTTTTTTTCTGAGTTTGCCTGAATATTCTTCTTTTACCGCCACCAAATTTACCTTTTGATTGGCCAGCCATTAATAATTCAGTTTCAAGATCAGGAACTAAAACATCTACTAGTTCAGATTCAAGAATCTTCATACCATTATCTAATATTGAGTCTATATTGCTTATTTCTCCACTTTTAACTTTTTTACCAAGCAATGTTTTAGGATTCCAGCTTTCTTTATCAAAAGTAGGTAATGCTACTTTAGTTTGTGCTGTTTCTTCAGGAGCAGTTTCTGCAACAGGCCCGATTATATCTACTTTTTCTATTTCAATTTTTGGTTTTTCTTGTTCTTCATCCATTTTAACCTATCTTTTTCTTTGTTTCTTCAAAATATTTTGGCAGTTCTTCAGGTTTTATGCCTTTTTTAATATATAATGAAAATACTTTTTCGTATTTTTTATTATCTTCTTTTGATAATTTTGAAGCGTAATCAGATATATGTTTTCCTTTTATTGAATCATCATCAGGCAATATCTCTTTTGAACAAGGTATATTTAATCCTGCGTCTAATGCACCTTTCAAGGCAGAATATATTTTTCCACCTTTAACACTGTTTAACAAGCCTATATCTAGTATAGCTTCTTTTAACCCATTTTTAATAGCTTTCTTTCCAACTAAATATCCTGTTAAGTATGCTGCTGGTAAATTGCTTCTACTTGCTTTCCACCCAAATTTTTTCTCGATTTCTTTTGAACTTGCAGATGCAGTTATTTTATCTCCATCTTCATGATATTCTGCTATTTGTGCAGTTATATTTTTTAATGAAAGATTTATCACCAGTCTAGGTTTATTGCCTAAAAGCAATCTTAATCTTTTTCTATAATCTGTTTTCCCTTCACGTTTCCTTCTAAAATCAACTTTTTTCATTTTATTCCTTCTTCTTGATTGCAAGATCTCTTTCTTCTATGTATAATTTCAGATGCCTTCTGCTTCTGAAAAATCCTGCCTGTGATTTTTTATAAAGTTCTTTTAAAGTTTCATCTGTAACAACTTTATTATCTTTTAAAGATCTGATCAAAACTCTTTGAGCTCTAATCTTGTTAATCCATTCTCTTTTTGAATTGGATCTTGCTCCTTTTTTACCTTTTCTTGATCCAAATCCTCTTTTTTTACCTTTGCTTTTCTGATTTTGAATTTTTTTTGCTCTAAATCTTGAAACACCCTGTTTAGGTATTGAATAGATAGCTTTGTCTTTTATCAATGATTTTATATCTGCTTTAGTTATGCTTTCTTTGATATCTTCAAGCCTTTCAGTATCAAATCTTACTCTTTTTTCAGAGCATCCTAATACCTGGCCTGCCAATCTTTTTTGAATATTAAGTTTCATAATTCCCTCTTAGTCAATACTTTATCCTTTTCCTTTTTTTCTTCTTGTTTGCTTAATTTTTCTTCAATACCCTCATCTTTCTTGTCTTTTTTTGTTTCTGTTTTTTTGACCTTTTCTTGTTCTTTTTTACTTTTTGTTTCTTTTCTTTGTTTTAATCCAATTTCAGATTCACTTAAAAATCCCTGAGGATCCTTGACATTCATAATCTTTAATCCATTTTTGATGCAATCTTCGATTATATCCATCTTTTTCCTTTGACCTATCCTTCCAATACAAACAATATCTTTTGTTTTGTTAACATTTTTTAGATCATTTAAATTATTTACTAAAATTATATTAAAACCATCTTTGCTTAAACCCCTAACATCAGCAGGACCTCTATAACCATGTTTAACCATCGGTTGTCTGTTTCTCCAACCAATTTTTACTTTTGAATCAGACCCTCTTGCTTTTCTCCATTTTTTTTCAATTCTTGACTTTTTATGGCTGCTCTGCTTGTAAAATTTAGGTCTTCTTTTATTTAAGGCATTTCTTAATACTAAATGATCTTTAACCATTTTAACTTAAAACCTCTCCATCTTTATTGGTTATATAAATTCCATCTTGATAAATTCTTAAATCACGTCCTCTTATTTTTGTTAACTGTTCTATATCTGCAGCAACCTGAGATGCAACATCTTTACTGATACCTTCTATAGTTATGATATCTCCTTCAATTTTAAGATTTACACCTTCTTTTATCTTCATTTCTCTAGGTTTTTTTTCACCTAAAAAGTTGGATATAGTCAATTTATTACCTGAAACTGCAACAGTCATAGGAAAGTGACCTGAACATATCTTTAATTTATATTTGTGGCCTTCTGAAACTCCTTTAAACATATTTTTTACATGAGCTACAAATGTGTTCGCCATCATTTTTTCTCTTTTATTTCCATCTTTGAATGTAACTACAAACTTATTATTTTCAACAACTTGATTTACACCCTTGTGCATAAGTTTTTTGGATAATGATTTTCCATCTTTTGAAACAGTAACTATCCCATTATCTATCTTAACTTCTATTCCAGCTGGAATTTCAGTATCATTCTTGAAGTTTTTTATTCTCATTTTTAGTAACAATAGGCAAGTAATTTTCCGCCCATCTTCTTTTCTTTTGCTTCATCTAAGGTTACAATACCTTTATTTGTTGATATTATGATTATTCCAAAACCTTTTGCAGGCAAATATCTTTTTTCAAACTTTTCAAATTCATCAATCTTTACAGCATATCTTGGCTTAATTGCATTACATTTGTTTATCTTGCCCAATAAATTTATCTTTAATACATTTCCTCTGTTATCGCTTATCTCAACAAAATTGCCTATATAATTACCATCTTTCATAACTTCAAATACTTTTTTTATTATTTTAGAGCTTGGCTTAATCAAACATTCACTCTTTGATCTTCTTTCAGCGTTCAAAACCTTTGATAATGCGTTTGCTAATGCGTCATTTAACATTTTTTAACCTCAGTTATATTTCTTAAAACCTATCTTACTTGCAATTTCTCTAAAACATTGCCTGCATAGATGTATGCCATAAGAGCTTATATGACCTTCTGGTCTTCCGCATCTTATGCATCTCTTTAAGTTTATTCCACAACTTCTTTTTTTAGGAGCATTATGCTTTATATATTTTTTAAGTTTAGCTGGTCTTGCTTTTAATTGTTTGAAAGCTTTTCTATAGTCACTGTAACTCATTCTTCTTCACCTACTTCAACATTAAATTCTTTTTTCATAAATTGTATTGCTTCTTCTTTAGATATAATATTTTTCTTAGGTATCTTTTTAGGAGAAATTCTTCTTTTTTTAATCCTAAATCCTGGTCTCTCTAAAGTTAAACAAGCTTCTAAACCAATAACCCCTATTTCAGGATCGTATTTTACTTCAGGAATGTCAATATACTCTTCTAAACCGAAAGATATGCTTCCTGCTGTGTTAAATTGACTATCTCTCAATTTATTGCTCCTTGCTTTCAACAATCTTACTAATGTATTCTTTGCTGCAATTTTTCTTAGCGTTATTTTACATCCTATTGGTAATCCCGGCCTTAATCCCCATTCAGGTATCCTTTTATTTGTAAATGTCTTTACAGGTTCAATTCCAGTTATGCTTTTAAGTAATTTTACAGCTTTCTCTAACCTTGTTTGGTCTTTTCCACAACCAATATTCAAAGTTAGTTTCTCTATCCTGATATTTCTCATAACATTCATCATCATACCTTAATGATAGATTTGTCTTTGCCAACAACAAAAGCATATTTTTTTGATGTTTCAAATACAACTTCATCTTTTCTGCATCTCATTATTTGATCTTTAATTTCTTCAACAGAAGCAATATTTCCTATATTTTTTCCGCCCATCAAAATTACTAAAGATCCTCTATCAAGTTTTAACACATCTTTTATCTCCTGATTAGGCAAGCTTATTAAAATACTGTCTCCAACATTCATATCTTTTTTGTCACTTAATATATTTCTTCCGTCTGAAAGATTCAGCTGAACCTTTTTTGAATACATAGTTTTTCCGTTTAATCTGCAAATCTTCAATTTTGCTTCTGAATCGTCAATTTTTATGACATCTAATTTTCCTTTATTGTTGATTATAACTCTAAAATTTTCCTTTAAAAGTGGAACAGTTATTACATCCATAAATCCTACGATAAATTTAGGTTCTCTTCTTTTTATCCCATCGACTAAAATGTCATTTTTATTTAATATATTCTTGACTTCCTTATGAGTTTTAGCTAGGTTCAACACATCTTTTATCAATATTGATAAAGGCATTCCCTCTTCAAATTTATGAGCTCCTGGATTAGGTCTTCTGATATATTTATTGATCTTCTTGTTTATATTCCATGTCTTAGGAGCATTAATCCTTTTCAAGTGTTTTTTACTCATTTTTTTTACCCTCTAACTTCATTTTTCTTTTTTTATCATCTAAATTTATTTCAGTTAACATTAAATTAGATATATGAACCGGATAAGGTGTCTTTGATCCATCTCTTTTGGACAATTCGACTCCTGTTAAAATTGCCTTTGTTTTTTTCAAATCAATCTTTTCAACAACAGTTATTTTTCCTTTGAACTGACCCCTCATTACTTTTACTTTATCACCTTTTCTTAAACCCAATCTTTTTTTCTTGTATTTTTCACTAAGTTCTTTTGATAGATGAACATGAGCAAATCTCTGTCTTATATGCAGAGGAGCATTATACCTATATGCACGTTGCTTTCTCGGCTGTTTACTGCTTTTGAAATTCATTGAAAATTTTTCCATTTTTTTCCTTATACAATTATTTTAGCTAATTTTGATACTGCAGGCCATCTCTCACAAACTTCTTTTGCAATAGCGCCTTTGAACATTGTTCCTTTCGGATTTCCTTTGTCATCTTTTAATACGATTGCTGAATTATCTTCGAATTTGATTCTTGTTCCATCTGGTCTTCTGTACTCTTTTCTTTGTCTTACGATGATTGCAAGTACAACCTGTTTTCTCATGTCTGTTCTTCCTTTTATTACAGAACACATAACCATATCGCTAACACCAGCAGCACCGATTCTTCCATGAGTTGTTTTTAGACCCATTACGTTGAATATTTTAAGCATTTTAGCACCTGAATTGTCACATGCTTCAACTACACAACCTACATTTAATCCTCTTGTAACATTTGCATTAATTGCTTTCATCTTTGGATTCCTCTTCTTTTGATTCTTCAGCTTTTTTACTGTAAGTTTTAGAAGCTTCTCTTGCTTCTTCAATTTGTTCAAATCCAAATTGTTTTCCAAGATTCTCTATTATAACAAACTTTTTGGTTTTGCTTAAAGGTTTACATTCCATGACCCTTACTTTGTCCCCTTCTTTTGCATCTATGCAAGGAGGATTATGCACTCTTACTTTTGTTCTTTTTTTAGCATATCTTTCATATTTTGTGATCTTAACAATTCTTGTCCATTCAACTGTAGCAGTTCTATGTACATCTACTGCGATGACTATTCCTGTAAAATCTCTTCCCCTTAAACTTACATTTCCGTGGAAAGGGCATTTTTTATCAGCACATACCTTGGTTGGTGCGTTCACTTTTATCCCTATATTTCTTGTATTTGCCATTTTATTTTTTTATTTAGTCTGTATTGATTCTGGTGCAAACCCGATTTGGATTAAAAAATCCCTCACTTTGTTTTTGTGATCTCCTTGCAATTCAATTTTGCCATTTTTTACTGTACCACCACAAGCAAATTTGTTTTTAAGCTGCCTTGCCAAATCCTTGATGTCTATTTCTTTTTGATCGATACCGGCAACCGTAGTTTCTATCTTGCCGAATTTTCTTTTTTCAATGCCGACAACAATTTTTTGGCTTTCTTTTGCAATTGTTTCACAAACGCAAAGATCTTTTGGTAAGCCACACTGTGAACATATTTCAGTCATTACCCTTTTTGACCTCCTTATTGTTTATTATCTGAATTATTCTAGCGATATTTTTTTTGATCTGTTTTATCAAACCAGGACTTTTTGGAGTTGTTCCAATTGCTATTTGAGCATTTTCTTTTATTAAATCACGTCTAAGTTCAACTAATTTAGCTTTAAGATCCTCTACATTCATATTTTTTAAGTCTTTTTTATTGATCTTTGCCATCTTCGTTCTCTTTAGTTTCTTCTGATTTTACTTTTTTCTTCGAATTCTTTTTCTTAGATTTTTTTTCTTTTTGAGCTTGAACATCACTTTTTTCTTCAGATCCTTCAACTTTTTCTACTTCAGCAGCATCTTTATTTTTTATTTCATCAGCTTCTTTTATAACATTGATAGTATCTGTTGGGAAATCCGGAGTCATTATTTTTACTCTTATACCTACTGTTCCTGATTTAAGTTCGGCAGCAGCATAAGCTGTTTTTATCTCTGTTAAAGCTTTATCTCCACATTTCTTCAAGTAACCCTGATAAAATCTCCAGCTTTTTGCTCTTGAACTCGGTATCTTTCCAGATATCCTTATTTCTACACCAAGAGCTCCTGATTTCATCACAGTTTCCATTGTTTTATGTCCTACTGCTTTGAATTTAGATGAACCGAACTTTTCTAAAGCCATTGCGATATTTTCTGCAACAATAGCTGAATCTAGATTAGGATTTTGTATTTCACTTATCTCTATCTGAGGATTTTCTAGACCAAACTTCTTTTTCAATACTTTTGTCAAATTTTTGATATTTTCTCCGCTTCTTCCTACAATTATCCCTGGTTTTGAAGCATATATGACAATTTTTTCACCTAATGGTGTTTTTTGCAGTTTAGTTTGGCTCTGTCCAGCTCCTTTTAGACTTTCACCTATATATTCTTGTATTTGGAATTCTTTCAATTTTTCAGCAACGAATTTTCTTTCAATCATTTTTGTTGAGCAACCTCTTTCACTTTATCTTTTTTCTTCGGTTTTTCCGCTTGTTGTTCAATTAATATAAGATCAATATTACTTCTTCTCATTTTTCTTCTTCTTTGTCTTCCATAATGCCATGCCTTGCTTGCTTCGTTTGCCTTCGCCATACCTATAATCAGATTGGCAGTATTAAGACCTTTAAGTTGAGCATTTGATTCGGCAGATTTCAATAAACCTAATATTTCAGCTGCAGCAGTTATTGGATATCTTCCAGGACCTATCCCAGGTTTATGTCCTAGTCCATTTGTAAATTTTGTAAATGGAACTGCTCTTTTCATGTTCATGACATCTTCTAAAAATGTTTTCATCTTTTGAACATTTTTCCTTCTTATAAATTGGCATATTGCAATAGACTGCTTTGTTGAAATAGGTAAACTTCTTCCAGTGGCTTTTGCCATTATATCCTGTTTATAGTCTTTTTCTATCATTTTATTTTACTGATAAGCTTGCACTTGATCTTGTTGCGCCAATTCCAGGAGCACTATGAGCTACGTTCTTCCTAGTCAAAGCAAATTCTCCTAAACGATGACCTATCATATCTGGTTCAATCATTATCTGGACAAATTCTTTTCCAGTATAAACTCTGATTTTTTTACCTATGATTTGAGGTATGATTATTAAATCTCTACATTGTGTTTTGGGATTATCTTTTTTAGACAACTCCTCAATCAGTATTTTTTCTTGCTCAGTGAATCCTCTTTTCAAACTTCTTCTTTCTCTTGAAGGTAAAAGTTCCATGAATTCTTTTAGATCCATCTTCTTCATCTCTTCAACTGTTTTTCCTCTATAAGTAAATTCTTTTTTGACCATTATTTTTACCTCTTCTTACCTGTCCTGCTAGGAGCTATGCTACCAACCTTTCTTCCTGGAGGAGCGTCTCTAGATGATTGTCTAGGACATTTATGTCTGTGTGAAGAGCCGCCACCAAATGGATGAGCAACTGCGTTCATTGAATTTCCGTTTACTACAGGCCAGAATTTATTTCTAGCTCTCATTGCATAATGTTTATTACCTGCTTTCAAGAAAGGTTTTTCTTTTCTTCCTGAACCTGCGATTATCCCTATATTTGCTCTACAATCGGGACAGAATTTTTTTTCTTTTTTTGAAGGCAATATGATTGTTATTGAATCAGGCAATTTTGCAACTAATCTTGCGAATGTGCCGTTTGTTCTGCAAAATTTTCCGCCATCTCCTGGCTGTGATTCTATATTATAAATTAAAGTACCTTCAGGAATATTTTTTAATTCAGTTGAATTTCCAGGTTTCATCTCTACATTTGTTCCTACCTGAATCTCATCCCCAACTTTCATTCCTTCTGGAGCAAAAACAAACCCATCTTCCCCATTATTATACTTTATCTGTGCAATAGGTGCATAATGCATAGGGCATTTTACCAAATCTATTACATTTCCACTTATATTTTGATTTAAATTTTTAACATGCTGTATTCTTCCTACAGATCTTCTGCTCAGAGCTCTAAATACAGCTGTTCCTCTTCCCCTTCTCTGCTGTTTTAGATTCTTTCCCATTTTACATTAGGCCCATTGTTGTTGCTATATCGATAGCAGGTGTTTCTTGTGAAAATTTAATATAAGCTCTTTTTATCCCGTCTTGTGTCACAACAGTATTTACTTTCAATATTTTTACCTTGAACATCTCTTCAATCGCTTTTTTTATTTCTTGTTTTGTTGCTTTTTTGTCAACAACAAATATAAGCTTATTTTCAGATTCCATCATCCTTAAAGACTTTTCAGTTGACAATGGATATTTGATTACACCGAAAATGTCAAATACTTTGGTTCCTTTCTTTTTTTCTGATTTCATATGAATAATTTTTTCTCTTTTAATTCTTTTATCGAGTTTTCAGTGAATAAAGTTAATCTTCCGATGCTTGTTCCTGGAGCCAATAATTCGCAGTTTATATTTTTTATCAAAACAATCTCAACACCAGGTATATTTTGAGCTGATTTCATCAATCTACATTCTTTTCCAACAACGATTAAAGGACCTTTTTTTGTTTTGTATTTTCTTCCTCTTAATTTTCCTCTTCCAGATCTTATCTTTGAACATCTAGTTCTAGACAATTCATCGCTTAATCCAATAATTTCTAAAGCCTTTTGAACATCTTTTGTTTTTGCTAACTCTTCAAAATTATTGCTTACAAAAAAAGGATAATTAGTTGGTATAATATGACCTCTTAATTTTACAGAATTTTTATCAATAGATGCAGCTAAAGCACATCTTATTGCTTTTTTTCTTTCTTTATCATTTATTGCTTTTGAAACTATTTTTCCTGCATTTGGAGGATGAGCTCTTCTACCTCCTACAGTGTTAGGAGCAAAAGCACCAACCCAATTCATCTGAGTACCATTTCTGGACATTATCTTTCTAGGTGTTCTGCCTATACCAAGACCATAAGAAGTTTTGTAATCATGTCTTTGTTTAGAAACATTAACTGAATTTCTTTTTCCAGCTCTAGGTGAAGCACCATAAGGCTGTCTATTATTTGACTGTATAACTTCTACAGCTCTTTTTACAATATCAGACCTTATCTCTTCTTTAAACTGCTGAGGTAAATCTATATTTCCTTGCTCTTTTCCATCAGTATTTAGTATTTTCATTGTATAACTCTAACATTATAATCTGCTTCTTTTACTAATTTGTCAGGTCTTATCGCATTATTTATTCTGATCAATCTTTTTTTAGAACCAATTACACTTCCCTTTACTAAGATATATGAATTTTTTACAAGACCATAATGGATAAATCCAGATTTAGGATTGATATTTTCAGCTTTATCGTCTATTTTTAATATTTGCTTATTATATTCTGTTCTTTGATGATAACCCATCTGACCAGCATGAGCAACTCTATACATTACATGACCTTGACCCCTCCAACCACCTAAGCTTGCAGGACCTCTTTTTGTTTTTTCAGCTTTATGACTCCTTATAGCAACTCCAAATCTTTTTACTGGACCTTGGAAACCATAGCCTTTACTTATAGCATGAACATCAACTAACTGACCTGTCCTCAGAACATCTTTTATCTTTATTTCTTTCCCTAGCAATTCTTTAGCAGCTTTAAATTTATCTTCTTTTTTACCGCCTAAATTCATTTCAAATATTTCTGGTTTTTTCTTACCAAATTTAGCCATGCTAGGATTAGTATGAACAATTAATTTTAATTCATCAAACATATCTTCTTTTATATCATTGATTGTTTTCTTCTGCTTTGTTAGTTTCATAGCTCTTTCAAGATGCTTGTCTAATTTATCAGCAAAAACTTGTGAAACGGATTTGTGATTTTTATAAAATTTGATTGAGAAAGCAGTTAAAGGTGGGCATTCAATGATTGTTGCAGGCCATGAAATCACTTTGCCTTTAGTCATTGAACGATCTCTTTGATCTTCGAATGCAACATGAACCATTCCAACTTTGTATCCTGCAAAACCTAATAGTTTAGCTTCTTTAGAAGGAGCCCAATATCTTATCCTAGCTATCTCTGATTTAGCTCTTTTTCTATGCCAAAACTGCATACTTCCGCATCTAGGTTTTCTTGGATTTGCCATTTTTTAAGTAAATGCCTTTTACGGATTCTTTGTTAGAAACAGTACTCTAATTTAAGTGTACTGAAAAGATTCCTTCTCAGGCTGGTTTTCAAGTATTTAACATTATTCAAATACTACTATGAGGAAGGAATTTTGAGGGCTTTATAAAGGTTACTAAAACCCCCTGGTTTTCTAACCTGGGAAAAGTTTTTACTTTTCTGTTGGTTGCTTTTTTGCTGTCTTTTTGCCTGTTTTATTAAGATAGAAGGTTTTTCTTCTTGAATAATTAACTGGATTTTTTATCCTATGGCATAATTCATCTGGTTTACATATTCCTAAGTCATGATAATACATCTTATTAGAACAATTAGGAGGCAGAACCTTTTTTTTGTGGGTTTTATGATATCTTATCTGACCTACTAGATATACCTCTTTCAAAGGTTCTTTATTTTTTTTATTCCATTCTTTAAGCATATTTTCTATCTTTTCATAATCCCATCCTACAGAAGTCAAAAAATTAACAAGAATAAATAAAGCTCTTTTCTTACCATCATCTAATCCTTTTAAAACTAATTGGATACAAGGAGGAAAAAATTGTTCTGGTAAAGCCTCCTTTATCTCTTCAAATTTAAACTCTTTTTTTACATTTAGTTCTTCTTTTTTAGGATCATAATCAAAAGCTTCTACAATCAGTTTTTTTGCTTCATTCGGAATAACTAAATTTCTATCTAAATATTTGAATTTGCTTATCCTAACATTTTCTGGCTTTGCCAAGATTTTATTAAATTCTAAAACTTTATCTGGATTTATAGGAATAGAGACTAAACCTGATTTTTCATTAAAACTATATGGCATCCTAAAAAGATGTCTTGATGAAATCAATATAGTATCGACACTTAATATAGAAAAAGGATCAAACTTATTTCCTTTCACAAGCTCTTTGAATGTTTTTCCTGTTCTTTGCATCACTCCATGGATATCTTTGTCTAGTTTTATGATTCTATTAGCTAAATGCTCTTCAATCATATCTTTCAGGTATTCTGCTATTTTTCTAGGTCCTTCTGGAAATAAGTCTTTTGTTAGCTGATCATGAACCATATCTGGGAAACTTTCAAAACATATACCTATATGGAAACCATGATTCCCTGAAAATTTACAGGATACATTTTTTACACCATTATGTTTTATTGCCATTATCAATAAATCTGCAGCAATCTGACTGTATTCTAACCATTTACAGTCTATATCTAATACTAAATCCCATCCTGCTCTTAATTCATCCATCTCTTTTCTATTTAGTGAAGGATCTATTTGAAGAGGATTTTTCCATAATTCTTCAGAAACATGAAAAGAGGTTGCACCTTGCTTGACTATTTCCATCACATCTTCTGAATAAGTCAATACATCTGGACGTTTACCAAAGCTTCCGTTGAATTGTGCAGCAACTTCTTTGTTTTTTGCACATTCGACCATAGCTTCCTGTACATCTTTCCTTTTATAATGAGTCAATAAAGTGCTTTTGTCTAACATTTTCCCCCAATTAGCTAAAAAACAATATCATTTATAAGTTTTTACTATATATAGCTGATAAGAACTAAATATCTGATTATTTTCTACGTTGACAATATCTAATTGTTTCTTCAATACTTTCAAATGAATCAGGATCAAACTCTCTAAATTGTGGTGGTAGTGAATCTGCTTGTCTTTTGACTTCTAAAAGCGTTTCTAATACACTCGAACCTGGTGCATCTGCTTCAGAACCTAAACCTGTGGTTAATCCTGCATAATAGACTACATTTCTATATATTTTCATCATTTCTAGAATTTGTTTCTTCTGCTCTGAGGAATAACCATGCTTAACATCCAAATTTCTAGGAACTATCTCACAATTAACTTCTATAAGATTACTATCTGACATAAACTTAAGATTCTAAATTAGTTTAAATAATTTATCATAAATCCCAAAAATAGACTATATTCTCATTCCCAATTCATTCCCAGATATTTGTCGTCAATAAATGGTCTTAGATTGAGAATGAAATAAGTTCAGCTATTTTTAGCAAATCTTTTAAATAAGCATATTATATCTTGTTTGGGGTGAAATGATGTCAATCTCAAATCAGATAAAAACGGTCTTATTATTGGGACTATTAACAGCTCTTTTATTATGGATAGGTAATTTAGTAGGTGGAGTTACAGGTCTAACATTTGCTTTAATTTTTTCTCTCCTGTTTAATTTTGGAACATATTGGTTTTCTGATAAGATAGCTTTAGCAATCTATAAAGCTAAACCTGTAAAAGAATCAGATCAGCCAGAATTATACAAAATTGTCAAAGAAGTATCAAAATCAGCAAAAATATCTATGCCCAGAGTCTTTTTAATAGAAGCACCTTATGCAAATGCTTTTGCTACTGGAAGAAATCCAGAACATGCAGCTGTTGCAGTAACAAAAGGAATTATGCAGATTTTAGATAAAGAAGAGTTAAAAGGTGTTATTGCTCATGAAATAAGCCATGTCAAAAATAGAGACACTTTAATCGCGACAATAGCAGCAACAATAGCTTCAATAATATCTTATTTGGCTGTAATCGTCAGATATCTCCCTATAAGCGGAAACGGAAGAGATAAAGGTCCTTCTTTGTTAGAATGGATCGTACTAGGATTTTTAACACCTTTTTTAGCTATGCTTATCCAATTAGCAATATCAAGAAGCAGGGAATATATTGCAGATGCATCTGGAGCAAAATTAGTCCATTCAGGAAAAGGTTTAGCAGATGCTTTAGCAAAATTAGAAAAACAAAAATCAGTCATCTCATTGAAAAGAAATTCAACAACACAGACATCAGCTCATATGTTCATAACAAATCCTTTCAAAGGAGAAGCATTTTTGCATATGTTTATGACTCATCCGAGTACTTCAGAAAGAATAAAAAGATTAAGAGAACTTTGATTTTTATCTAAAAAATCTTATAACTGGTCTTATTCCGATCACTACTGCAATAAATGAAGTTATAACCCAATTTTGATTTGCAAATCCAACCCAATCAGGATTATAGGATCCTAGCATGATACCTATAACAATAAAAAATAAAGAAGTCATGATATAATCAAGAAAATCCAATCTTTTGAGTCTTTGTTTTGGAGTGATAGGTTTCATTTCTTGCCTTTCTTTTTTGTCCATAATAAATAAGCAATTGGAATTATGCCCAAATCATTTATTACAGCCATTAAAGCAAACAGAACAATAAAATGAACTCTTTTCTTTGTTTCAATTGTTTTCCACAAAGCAACACCATACCACATAAATTTCCATGCAGTAGCTATCATTAATAATGCCAAAAACCATGGATTACTTATTAAGTTAGAAACATCTGCATTTACTAAATCTTGTATAGCCATTTTATCACCTTTGTTTATCTTATCTCTGAAATATATAAATTTATCTATTGAAAATTTGAAAAAAACAAATTTTCAGAAATACTGCTAAAGAAAGGCAGTATTTATTCGTATTTATTTTCAAGAACCTTAATAATATCTTCTGCTTTTTTAGGTCCAATCTTTTCAACTTTTTCAAGCTCCTCTTTGTCAGCATTAACGATATTTTTTATTGTTCTAAATAATTTTAACAAAGGTTTAGCTAACGCAGGACCTATTCCAGGTAAACTGGAAATAACATATTCCTGCTGTTCTTTTAATGTCAATGGCTTTTTTTCTCCATGCATATCATATTCTTTAGTTGTTTCTTCTTGCTCACGTTTAGCAATAGCATAAAATAAAGAAGCAGTTTCTTGGCTGTTTTTTGTCTGTATTATAGGGATACCATAACTTATTGCAATAGTAGCTAACATACCGTGTATAGCATTTTTATGTACTTTTCTTATTGTATAAAGATCTTCTTCCCCTTCAATGATTATCAATGGCCTTTCAAAATTACGTTTTAGACCCTTTAATTGGTCTAACAACCTCCCATCTACAATTGAATTTACAAAATCTTCAACTGTTTTAAATTCAACACCGCATCTTGAACTTAACAGATAATCTGCTGTCTCTAATTTTTCAAGTTTTAAATCAACATTCATATCTAAAAGAGACTTAATTACCTGGCTTCCTTTTTCCCTATAATCTGCAAAAATTTTAACTTTTCCTTCTATAAACGAATCAAGTTTTTTATCAGGTATATTTACAGTCATACCAAAAATATTCTTTTTGAGTATATCTAAGTTTCTATACATCCTTTTTTCCTTATGAAAAGAGCTCCATTTATAGCTTTCATCACGTGTATTTTTAGCCATTAAGATTATTACACGACCTTTTTCCTGCCTTCCAGTCCTTCCTCTCCTTTGTATCGTTCTAATAGCAGAAGGTACTGGTTCAAAAAATATAACCAGATCTACTTTAGGTATATCTAAGCCCTCTTCACCTATAGAAGTAGCTACAATCAAATTTATTTTACCTTCTCTAAACAAGTCTAAAATTTCTTTTTGTTCTTTTTGGCTTAATCCAGTATCTCCTTTTTTTGTCTGTCCAACAAAAATTTCAGCCCTTATACCTTCTATATTGTTTAATTTATTTTTTATATCTACAGCATTATCTCTATATTGATTAAAAACAATTATTTTCACATCTTTATCGTTTTTTATTTCGTTTTCAATAATTTTTTGAAGCTCAATAAGTTTAGGATGTTCAACCTTTTCTTCAAACAGTTTTTCTGCTTTGAATAAAGCAGACCTGAAGTTAGGATCAGCAACCAGATTTTTTACAGCTTTAACTTTTGTTTTAAAACTTTCCTCATATAAATTCTTAAGATATTTATGTAATGATACAATCCCTTGCGTCTCTAATAGTTCTAAAGCATGATAAACTTTCATAACTTCTGCTAAAACGCTTATTGCAGACCACATAACTGGATTTTTTTCACCTCTAGCAATATCACCATGAAGTTTAGCCTGCAAAGCCAATAAATCTGTTTTATTTACAAATTCTACACTTACCCTTCTTAATATTCCCCATTCTTTCAGTTTTTCAAATCTATCCTTTAAGCATGTTTTTAGATATCTTTGAGTTTCAAAAAAACTAGGGTCTAGATCAACTTTTACCCAATCAATATCTATTTCCTGCACATATGGTTTTACATCAGGATCATCATGAGTTCTCACCTCTATATCTTCTATAAATAAATTTTGGCAAACTTCCTTTATTTTTTCCATATCACTACCGGGTGAAGCAGTCAAAGCCAAAATTCTCGGATATTTTGCAAGTTTTTGATACTGTTTTGTAACAAATACATAAGAATAATTACCTACAGCACGATGAGCTTCATCTATTCCGAGCAAGCTTACTTCTTCAAGATTAATCCTTTTAGAAATGATATCATTTTCTAATCCCTGCGGAGTTGAAAAAACTATTTTCGATCTTTTCCATAGTTCTGCCCTTTTTTCTGGACTTACTTGACCTGTAAAGATAGCCATATGTTCTTCAGAAATCTCAAAATGTTTTTTAAAAACAGCTAAATACTGGTCAATTAAAGGTTTTGTCGGTCCTACAAATAAGATTTTTGAATTAGGATACATTTTCAGCCTCAATGCTGTCAGCATAAGGAAGATATTTGTTTTTCCTAAACCCGTAGGAAGAACAACCAGAGTGTTTTTATTTACACATGTATTCAAAATTTTTTCCTGGTATAATCTCGGCTTAAAGTCTTTTATCATAGGTATTATCTAAAAAATAAGATTAGTATTTATTTCTTATGTAAATACTCGTTTAAGAAGAACGAAGTTATTAGATGATATCTTCCATTGCCCTCTATTTTACCTTTAAACTTATATCTTAAGTAGAATGACCCTGCTATATCTGTTAGCACATGTGAAAAAAATCCCCAAAAGATAAACAATATTATTCTGTTAAAAAAACCTATAACCAAGAGTAAAAACAGTAGTTCAAACGTATGAAAAACATGCAAACGCATTTTATCCTGTTTCATTTTTTTACCTTCTTTTAGTCTTTTTATATTTATTTGAAATTTTTTCATAAAATATCTATATGCTCCAAATGGTCTGAGATCTTTATGTGAAATAGCATATTCTATATTGTGGTCTATGTCTATCAAAAATCCAGCTAAGAAAAAAATTATTGCATAAACACCAAAAAAAGGATATAAGGTCAGTCCAATCAACAACGAAATCAAGACATGAACTGAAACAAACATTTTACCTAAAACTCTAAACTTTTCATAATTCCTTTATCATGCAGATAATAGCTTATTGTTATTCCGGCTATATAAAAGATAAGTATCATAATCCTATCTCCATATCGGGTACCTATCATAAAACCAATCAAAAATCCGGCTAAGATAATACTCCAAGTAATCTTTAAGTTATTTTTTACTCTAAACCAAACTCTTCCACCCATAAATCCAACAAGAATTATAAGAGTATAAGCTATAACAGCAGATCCGGCACCTAAAGCTGTCAAGAAACCCAAGATTAGAAGTATAAAAGCCAATATTTCAGGCCAATCCATCCAAAAACCTATTTTTTGTGCCATTTATTTCTCAACTTTTACATAATATATAAACCATACTGCAAATCCAATTATAAATGATATTATTATTGTAATCAAAAGGTTAATGTTCAATCTTATCAGCAAAGTTCCTGCTAAAAAAGTTACGCATAAAAAGACATAAGATAATCTTGACCAAAAAAATATCCTTGAACCATTTAAAGGCGGTATTGGTAATAATGAAAAAAAAGCATACCACAAACTTACTATCACTGCTTTTTCCAAAAATGGATTTCCTGGTAAGAAGTACAACAAAAATTTGAAGATGATTGCTAATATTATTGTTGATAATGAGCCTAATAACGCACAAAGTCCTGTTTCCATCATATTAACGCCATACCTAAACCATCCCAAACGATGTGTAGCTAAATGATGGAAAAATATTCCGCCAGGAGCTAAGAACCATAAAATTGCGGCTTTTCCAAGGTCATTTGTAAATGATCCTGTTAAAAAACATAATACTAATCCTATAAGTATCCCATACCACCAAAGCTTAAATTCAGCACGATACCCCCATTGGATTGCCTGAGTTTTTATGACTAAAATTTGAGTTCCTATAACCAATCCAACAATCACAATAGCTCTTAAAAAATTTATTAATCCAACGTTTAAATCAAAATTAGAACCATAGCCCCACTCATCAAATGATACAATAAATGCAACAACCAATACAGAAATTATACAAGCTTCAATCTCTTCTTTACTAAATCTGAAATAGTGTCTGAACTTATTAATAAAATCCTTGAAAGTAGTCATTACCATATTAGCTCTTATTTAGGGACAATTATATATAAATATACCGAAAATGCAAGACATTTTCGTATATTTATATTTGAAAATTTCTGATTTTCTTCATATAAATATATCGCTTAAGAACGAACTACATCAATCCTTTTCTTTTTTATTAGGTTTACCATCTCTTCTTCATGTCCTGCACCAACAATAGCAATTATTTTTTTGTCTTCATAAAAAGAGATTATTCGTGCTAATTTTGAAGCCATATAATCATTTCTTTCTTCAATCAGAACTTTATAGAGATTAGGATACCTTATCTTCACTTTTTGGATCAGCTTATCGATAATAGCTTTTTCAGGAACTTTTCTTAGATCAAAATCTATCTCTTTTTTTCTTAGTACAAATGCTTTTACAAGGTCCCATAAAAATCTAAATCTTTCTTTCCAAGAAAATTCTTTTGAAAATCTTTTTAGAGTAACTTCAATATCCTGATCAATCAGCATTATCTGTATCTTATTTTTTTTAGCTAGTTCAATTGCCTTAATCATTTCCGAGCCAGGAGCAATCCCAACTTCCTGACCTAACTTCTTTTCAACATAAGCCCCAATAACGCTAAATAAATAGCCTTTAACACCTATCCTAAGAATATCTTTAAGTCCTATCTTTCCTCCTTTTTCTTTATTCAACAAAGGATATAATCTTTTTTTGTCTAATTCAAGACATATGATATCTGGTTTTAACTCGTTTATAGTATTTTCTACATCTTCTAAACTTTGTTTGGCTATATGACTTGTCCCTATTAAGGTGAGATTCTTATATTTCATAACAAACTAAGAACAAAAGCCCTTTAAAAAATGTACTATTTTGGAACAAAAACTTTATATACTAATTCAACAATTTAGTTACTACATAAAAATTAAAAAGGTGGTCTCATGTTAAAAATGAAAAGAATAACAGAAGCATATGACATTCGTGTTTTCACTGATACTGGTGAATATTTTGGAGATATTGAAGAGGCTATACTAACACAGACAAGAGTTTCTGGATGGAGAGTTCGTTCAACAAAAGGTTCATTTTTATCAAAAGTTTTGGGTTCTGCTAAAGGAGTTATTGTTCCTCACCAATTAGTTAAATCAATTGGAGATATCATGATTATAAGCAAAGCAGCTGTACCTTCTTATAATCCTGATGAATCAGAATCAGACAAAGAAGAAGCTTAAACTTCTTTTTTATTTCTTAATTTTTATTATATTCTAAAACTTTAAATAGATTAATCTTATTCTTTTTTTAAATACGGTAATAGTCCAGTGGTTAGGATACGAGCTTCCCATGATCAAAATTCAGAAAAAGCTTGTGACCCGGGTTCAAATCCCGGTTACCGTATAAAATTTTTAAAAGAATTATTCGCTCATTCTTCCAATCATCCTATTCATGATATCCAGAAGAAGTTCATTTACTTTTTTTCTTTGACTCTCTATTTTTGTATTGATATCTTCAATAGTCTTTATTTGTTCTTCAATTATTTTTTGTTTCTCTTCAATACTCAAATCTTTTTCTTTTAATAGATTAAGCTGATTCTTCATTGTTGCACTTAGATCATCAATATTAACACCCAATTGTTTGATTTCATCCAATTTTGATTCTGCTTTCTGAACCTTTGATTTATTTACAAAATAATTCGTTGTTATAAATGCAAGAGAAACAATCAATGCTACTAGGATGATCGTTAATATTACTGAAGATTTAGAACCTTTTTTTGCTAAACCTGCTTCTTCGAAGTGAGGTTTTAGTTTTTCAGGATATCTTAATCCACCTAAGTTATTTGCAGCAGTCTCAACTTTTTTAGGGCTATGACCATGCTGTATTAAAGTATTTTTTATATAATTTATGTTAAAACCTTTTTCAAGGCCTTTTTTCATGTAATCTTCAAGAATAGATGTATCTTCTACCATTTTATTTTATCTAGACTTATTCTTTATAAACTTTTCCTTCTAAATATTCTTCTGTTAAAGGTTCTACTGTTACAAATAAAGAATTCAAACCTTCTTTTAGAGATTTATTATTTGTTATTAGATCATGAAGATATGGTTTTATAGCCCATTTTTTGTCTGTGTGTGAAAACATATTAACAAAATAAATAGTTAATTTCTGGAAATCAATCAATCTTTTCCAGTTATCTATTAAAAACTTAAAATTTTCATAAGAATTCATAACAAAAATTGTAATGTATCTATCTTTTTGCAGCTTATTTATGATATCTTCAGATTTTTTAATAAAAGGCTCTACGATGATGAACTCTTCTTTGTTAGAATGAGTTGCTTTTATATCAAAACCTTCTTTATCTTTTTCAATGTTCTGCAAAATGCCTGTAATTGCATCTTTGCTTCTAATAAAATTGATTGCCCAATCTATTAAAACATCTTTTGTCTTATTACCCATTCTATAAAAAATTCTAATATCAAATATATATAAATTTTACTAAAATAAAAATACTCTATTAAAATTGAGTATTTTTAGTCATAAAAATAACAAATTCTTTTTATGAAAAGAAAAATTAGTCGTTTTCTACTCTAGGTGCCAATATAAAGCTTAATTTTAACTTATCAACAACAGCATAATCTAATTTCAGAGGATAATCTTTGCTGAATTGGATAGAAACATGATCACATAGCTTTGAGGCATTGATCATCTTTTTTAGATATTCTACACTATATTTTGCTTTTATTTTGTCATTTCCTTCTACTGTTAAAACAGTTTCTTCATCAGGATTAATATCTATCTGAGCTTTTGAAAGATCAGATTCGCCCTTTATTGAAAAACCTTTTTTATCAACTTCAAAAGTTACACTTTCTGCAACAATATCAATATCTTCTATAGCATTATTAAAGATGGTTGTTGTAGTTTTAATAACAGCATCAAAACTTAGTTCGGGTATTTTTTGGTCACGACCCTCTGTTTCTATCAAAGGTAATGAGAATGTTCTTTTTGTTTTTCCCTTCAATGTTAACTTTAATCTGCTTTCTTCAATCTCCATAGTTAACATGTCATTTGAACCAGCTCTTCTTAAAATCTGCTTCAGATTATTAAGATCTATAGATAAATCAACCTCTTTTTTTACATCATATTCAGTAAAACAAGAGCTTAATAGCTTAAAAATAATCATAGCAACATTTGCAGGATCCATAGCAACCAGTTCTACTGCATTAGGGGTTATCTTGAACTTTGCTTCTGTAACAAGCTCAGAAATTATTGATATACTGTCTTTTAGGTATTGTGGCTCTGCTAAAGTAAGTTTCATATTTTTCTCCCCCATACTATAGAATCAGTAAATTCAACAGATATATAAAACTTTCTTTATAGTTTTACAGTATGCCCATTTTTTAAAAGATGTATATTCTCTCTTTTAAATCCCATCTCAAGAGACAATTTTTCAAGACCCATCATCATATGCCTTTCACCATGGGCTGGAAAAACATTCTTCGGTTTAACCATGCTTAATAAATCTCTTAAATCTTCTCTGCCAGCATGACCAGAAACATGTATATCTTTAAAGACCCTAACACCCATCTCATGTAATCTCTTTTCCATTATATCTCTATTTGCTATATTGGTAGGACTAGGGATTGTCTTGCATGAAAATATAACATGATCCTCTGGTTTTAACCTAAAATCATATTTATTGTTGATTATTTTGCTTAAGATAGCTTTTGGTTCTCCTTGATGTCCGGTTATAACAAACATATATTTTCTTCTTTTATCATCACTTAAAGAACCTAATTTTTTCCTGACATTTTTGCCGTATTTCATAATTTCAGCTTGATCAGAAAATTTTATAATGCCGGTATCTTCACCAGCCTGGATATATTTAGCTAAACTTCTTCCTAAAAATACAATTCTTCTGTTTAATTGTTTTCCCATCTCTACAATACTTTTTAATCTTGCCAAATGACTTGAGAAAGTTGTAACAATAATCAATTTATCTTTAGAATCTGTGCCCAATAAGACCTCCCTTAACATCTCTCTTGCAACACTTTCTGAAGGTGTCTTAACTGAATTTTCAGCATATAAAGAATCGCAAATCAAAGCAAGAACACCCTTTTCCCCCAATTCTTTCAATCTGTCAAAATTTGCCTTTTTGCCTACGATAGGATTGCTATCAAACTTGAAATCATTAGCATAAATTATAATACCATATTTTGTATGGATTGCAATCATTACTGTCTGAGGGGTAGAATGGGTCATGTTTACAAATTCAATCATAACATCTTTGGTTAGCTGATAAACCGAATTAACATTTAGGATCTTTATTGGATTTTTTAAGCTTATTTCATCGTCTTTCAATATTGCATTTAAGACAGCACCAGTAAATGGTGTACAAAAAATACTGCAGTCAAATTTATTGCTTAAAAAAGGTATTGCTCCAACATGATCCAGATGCGCATGAGTAGGAATAATTGCCTTTACACTTTTTTTTAGATGTTCTATCTTACTTATATCTGGAACAGCACCAACTTTCATCAAATCATGACCTGTTAGTTTGATTATATCTTCTTCTTCTGATTCAGTATAATGTATATAATTTTCAAGATGAAGACCCATATCACAAAGAATCACTGTTCCATCGATGTTTATAGCAGTACAGTTCTTCCCTACTTCTTCATAACCACCTACTGCTGTTATTTCTATCATATTTTTATTTATCTAAGAATGAGTATAAAAATGTTGTTAAAAAAATGCGGGGAGAAGGATTTGAACCCTCGTAGGCACTAAGCCAGTAGATGACTTACATTGTTTCTTTCATCGCACTCATTATGAGCACTCAACATTCAAATGCCTTGAGTCTACCCCGTTTGGCCACTCCGGCATCCCCGCAAATAGACTGGTTAACATCTAAAGAATAAGGGTTTCTTTTAAAAATGTTTGCAAATAACTTAAACATTAATCTTGTTTAAACGCTCTTCTATTTCACTAAGTTCTTCCTCAAGCTTTTTTATTTCAGCAGTAGGTTTTTTAGGGATAATCTTTGCAGGAACCTGTTTTCTGACATTTTTTTCTCTCGTTATTTTTTTAACAAAAGTCTTTTTTGCAGAAGTAGCTTTTGCCCTTATGTTTTCAGAAGGCAATTTGCTTTTAAGAGCATTGTTTAACTGTTTTATTTCTGTAACAATATTATTTAATTCTACTATCTTTTCTACTTTTTCCTCTCTGATCGAGTTCAATCTTTCATAATCCTTTAATATACCAACAATCTCTTTTGAGCATTCTAATAACCCTTTTCTTAAATCAGATTTATTGTTTATTCCAACATAGAATGATTTTTTTTCAGCCATCTTACATATCTTCTGGTTGCATCAATGAATTGTCTATATCTTCTACCTTTTGTTCAATATCTGCTAAACCCATCTTCCAAGATTCAATTTCAGCATCTTCTTCATTTTTAAGTTCATTTATTCTGCTAAGAATATCTTTTGCTTGCTCTATCTTGTTTCTCATAAGCTCAATAACTTCAAGAACATCTTTATATTCATCAATTTTTACAAAAACAGGCATCTCATTAACCATTTATTTCACCTCAAACAAACTTTTGTCAATATACAGACTTTTTCTCTGCAAATCCTCTAATTTAACCCTTAACTGCTCAAAATATTTATCTTTGGCATTTTTTACTTCATTAAGTCTTTGCATATAATCTTCACTTTCTTTTACCTTATTTTTTATTGAATTTATATTTTCAATCACATCTTTATAGGATCCTACATTCAAATAAATTGGACCTTCTGTAATCTCTCTTCTTGGTTGTTCTTCCTCTTCTTGATTGGATTCTTTGTCTGTTTCTAAATCTTCAATAGGACCAGCAGACATTTGTTCATCAGATTCTTCCTCTTTTATTTCAGGAAATTCTAATCTTTGTATCTCATTTTTTCCTAGCTCTTTTAAAGAAGGCATATTTGATTTTAATTCTTCTAAATCCGGAACAGGAGGTAATTCTTTCTCAAATTCCTCTAAATTTAATTCAAAAGGCATTTTTTGTTTTGCTGCAGCCCTTGGTAAAGGTGGCATTTCAAAATTATTTGATTCTTCATCAGAAATTGGCGGAGGTGGAGGAGGTAATTCTAGTTCAACATTTCTTGATTTCTTACTAAACAACCCCATATTACCACCCTCTTTTATTTAATAGAGGTAAAAAGCCAAATCTTATTAAAAACTTTATGTAGTATTTTAGAATGGTGACAACTATTCAGGTTTCACTTGGATTCAGTTAGACTTGTAGTATATCTGCCACCAAAACAGCCAGAACATATACCTGACCTATAGTTTTCAGCAGCAAGCTCATGTAACCCTGGTGGTGTAAGATAAATTGTTATATCAGCACCAGTACTTTTTGAAATCTTCTCTAAATCATAATCACATTGATGAGCAATTAGTTCATTAGACGTTTGATGATCCATACCTTCTCTACAAGTACCTCTAAGCATAGGTGAAAAAACAACATTTACAATATATTTAGCACCAGATTTTCTAAGCCTCTTATTGTTAGAAGTTATTGTTGTTCCTCTTACTTCTGAATCATCTCCTGTAATAGCACATATACCATTTACTTTTTCAGATCTAAGATCTGATTTCATCTTTGCTATCATCTCTCTTTCTTCTTGATATGCTGCAGTGTAAGATCTTCCGATAGGTTGAGGGGCATTATGTCTTCTCATAAAATATTCCTTATAAGGAATTCCACTTGCTTTTGAAAAACCTATTGAACCTTGCTTTCCAGAATCAAGCATAGGAATCATAGCAATCTTGTCTCCGAATTCCATCTTCAGCTTTTCGAATAGTTGTTTATTTTCTTCATAAACTTTTCTGCCACATTCTTGCCTGAAATCTTCATGCATATATCCATTATGTTCAGAACGAGGATCTGAAAAATAAATACCTTCAAAAATACACCATGCTTCAAGATCTTTAGAAGATGCAACATATTGTATGCTTCTAAATCCTTTTCCTGCTTTTACTTCATCCCTATCGAAAATAACCATCTCTCCAGGATTGATATGTCTAATAAATTTAGCTTCATCTTCAAATATCCTGAATGCTGCAGTTTCAGAAGCAACAAGATATCCTTCACCCATCTGAGCTATAGATAATGGTCGAACACCAAATTTATCACGCAATGCTATCAACTTAGAAGGAGTCATAATTAATACTGAATAAGCAGATGGTATTTTTACAATTTCTGAAGCTATTGCTTCTTCAATAGTATCTTTTCCAGTTTTTGCTATTAGATGAGCAAGAATTTCAGAGTCTGTAGTTGATTGAAAGATAGCCCCTCCTTTTAACATCTTATCCTTTTCATGATTAACATCTATAAGTTGACCATTATGACCTATAGCATATTGTCCAAATTTAGAATCTTTAAACAGTAGAGGCTGTACATTACAAATCTCTTCTACTGAACCTCTGGTCGCATATCTATTATGAAATATAGCCATATCCCCCGGGATGTTTTTTTTATAATCAAAATCCCTAGGAAAAACTACCTTTATCAATCCTTTATCTTTTTTTAAATATAGATTTTCACCATCTGAAGAGCAACAACCAGTACCAGCTTCTCCACGATGCTGTTGCGACATACCCATAGATACAACAGGTTTAGATGCAAGAGGGATATTCACAGCTCCAGCTAATCCGCAGCTTTCATTTAGAATATCTCGTAAATTCTTCATGTTCCCCCAAACAACCAAGATTCAATTCAATTTAAAACCTTTTCTGTAATAATTACGAGATTTCCGAACATATCTTTTGCATAACAACAAAATATTTAAATGATGTTATCATTTTTTAATAGGTATATCATAAGCTCTTTTTAGGGGGAACCTTTTTATTTTGTCGTCGATATATTTACTGTATTACAATAATATATTTAAGCAAGCCTTCATTCTTTTATTTTTTGAGATGGTAAATTTCAAAAATAGAGACGTAATTTCTATAACTGATTTTAGCCCAGAAGAAATTCTCGATTTATGTGGCCTGGGCAAGGTTATGTACGATTTAGAAAAAAGCGGCAGAAGATATAATTCTGAATATAAATTCACAGTTAAAAGAAAGCTAGCATCATTTTTTTGTGAGTCCAGTACCAGAACAAGACTAGGTACAAACGCTGCAATGTACGAGCTTAATGGAGTTTTTGACGGGTTTTCAGGAGCAGAAGGGACATCTCTTACTAAAAATGAAACAATCCGAGATACAATCATGATGGCCAATGCGTTACATTATGATGCAATAATTATGAGACATTCAAAAGATGGTGCTTTGCAATGGGCTGCAGATGTATCACAAACTCCTGTTATTAATGGGGGCGACGGAATAAATGAACACCCCACTCAAGCATTGCTCGATATGCTAACTCTTTATATGTATAACAATAACAAATTTGATGGATTGACTATAGGTTTTGGGGGGGATTTATCTCATGGAAGAACAATAAGGTCTTTAAGTTTGGCCTTGTCCCATTTTGACGATATAACCATAAGATGGGCTGCAGAAGATTTCTTAGGGATGCCCAAGGATTTAAGTGACTTACTCCAATCAAGAAGTGTTAAGGTAGAAAGATTAGAAACTGTAAGAGAGGTTATGTCAGGAGTTAAATTTTATTATATGACTAGACCTCAAACCGAGAGGATGAAAGACGTATCTCAAGAACAAGTCATAGAAATGATGAAAAAGTATAGGGTCGACTTAAGTCAGGTAGACGGTTTTGATGTAAGATTGATGCATCCGCTTCCTGTAAACAGCAAAATTGCGGAAATTGATTATCGAGTTTATTTTAGCCCTGTTCAATCTTTTTTCAAACAAGCAGAATTTGGTCTTTTATTAAGAAAAGCATTGCTATATGAAATATTGAAGCACGATGGATATATCCAATTTAGTGGCAAATTAGATCCCAAACTTGAATTTGGAAATAATAAGCTAAAACGAGAGATCAAAACAAGGATTAAAGAAGGAATGTTTATAGACAATATACTTTATGGCACATGTTTGGACCATCTTCCATCTGCATCTGCTCAAGGAATAGCAGATGGATGGAATCTAAAAGATAGAGGTTATTTTTTTGTTCCTGCAAACATTCCCAAAACCAACAAATCATTCTTAAAAACAGACTTAATAGATCCTACTGAACGCGAATTAAAATCTGCTGCAATTAAAGCTCCAGATCCCACCGTTAATTACATAAAAGATGGAAAAGTAATATCCAAGTTTGTATATTTGTTGTGTAAAAATGACAACTGTATTACAAGAGCAGTAAATGAAGATGTTCCCCCAAAATTCTATAATGATGATGGAACTATAAGATGTAGGTACTGCAGAAGACCTTATACGTTAAAAAATCAAAAAGTTTCTGAAACAGAATTAAAATCATTTGTTCAATCATTGCCCAAATCAGTCAACCCATTATAGTCTAAAGATAGGTATGGAGCAGAATAAGCTTTTTTGGATAGTAGTATTTGTTTTTCTAGATATGGATTTAACTTCAGGTTCGATTATTATCAATGAAATGATGTATGATCCTTTAGGTTCTGATGATGGTCATGAATGGATAGAAATCTATAATAATGGGACAGAAAGCATAGACATGGTTGGTTGTAAATTTTTTGAAGATAATACTAATCATGGCTTATCTGTAATTAATGGAAGTTATATACTAGATGGAAATAATTATGCAGTTATTGCAGATGAATATGACACTTTTTTATTGGATTATCCTTACTTTAATTCAACTTTGTTTGACAGTTCATGGAGCTCATTGAGCAACTCAGGAGAATATGTTGCAGTAAAAAATAGTTCTTTAGATATAATTGATTTTGTAAACTATTCTAATATATTGATTGATGAAGAGGGCAGATCTTTAGAAAGATTTGTTTATGGATGGAATGAAAGCGGAAATGTTGGTGGAACTCCTGGCAAACAAAATAATGATACTATCTTTAATTCAACAACAAACAATACAAACCAAACATTATCAACAAACGGCTTAAAATTAACAGTCTATATATCTGAAACAGTTTTTGTAGGAATGATCTATACCTCTCTTTTTAAGATTGAAAATTTAGACCATATATCTGGAACAATTGACACTATAAATCTTACAATCGGTTATAATATAACTTTGGAAAATGAAACTTTTACTAACCAGACTATCCTGACCGGTTTAAACTCATACAAAACAGCAGAAACAGGTTATTTTTCTCCAACTATCCCTGGAAATTATACTATAATTGGCTGGATAATTAATTCTAGCTCAAATGATACAAATAAAAATGATGATATTTCTTCAAAAAATGTCATCGTGATAGATACTTCTACAATACCTTGCAATATTTCCATAAATATATCTTCAGATAAAGAGATCTATAATGAAAGCGAACAGGTTAAATTTGATAATATGCTAAATAATGAATCATTTCCATTTATCATAGAATACTGGATTGAAGATTTTTTTGGCAATTTCTATAAAAGTAAATATAATTCTACAAACACAAACCAAAAAACATGGACAACTGAAATATCTGAAGAAGATAGAGTCCTTTTTATCAAATCAAAAGTTTATCCTAACTGCAATGATTCAAATCTGAGCGATAATATTGCTGAAAAAATGTTCATAGTAAAATCAACACAAACAAATTTGTTATCAAATTCTGAAAATAATGGAGACAAATCCAGTTTAGAGATAGAAGATGCTGATGAAACAGCACAATTTGGAGATATAGTAAATGTAAAACTCAATGCCTATAAGGGAGATACTTCAAAATATTCTATCCAGCTTTATATAGAAAAAGAAGGAACAAAAGCAAGTGAAATTACAAAATTTAACCTAAAAGAAAAGTATTCATCTTATGAAGGCCAAATACCTATTCAAATAAAATCCAATTGCGATTTAAAGCTGGAAAATGGAAGATATGATCTAGTTATCGAAGGAATAGACGAAAAAGATACCAAAAAGATAACAATCGAAGGTTTAAAAAAATCGATGTGTGATACAAAATCTGTAGAATCTCTCGAAGAAGAAAAAGAATCTAAGATCGTATATGAAAAATGCGCTCAAAAAGAACCAACTTATTTAGGAAAATACAATATCATCAATCAGCTCTTATGTACAGATTCAATCCATTATAAAAATGTTATTTATGAATCAAATAATGAACAGCTTAAAAAGATGATTCCTTCTTTTATTATCGGAACTTTGGCCTTATTGAGCGTAATCCTTATCCTTAAAAGAGAAACCTTTTAAACCCTTTATAGCATACTAATTATATGACTGAAAAAATTACATGCAGAGCAATTGTTGAAATAATTGGAAAACCAAAAGAATATGTTGAAAAAGCTATCCGTACTGTTGTAGATTCTGCAAAAGAAATAAAAGGATTGAAAATCATAAAAGCAGATATTGAGGAGGCGAAAAGCCTCAAAGAAGAAAAATTATCTAAAACAGAAGATAAAATCCAAAAATTATCTGGAGAATTATTCTCAACTTTTACAGAGATAGAATTTTCAGCAACAAATTTAGATGTAGTTGCTTCTTTTTGCTTTGATTTTTTACCGTCTTCTCTGGAAATAATAGAACCTGAAAGAATAGACATCAATCTTCAGGATGTTTCTAAACTTATGAATGATTTGTTAACCAAAATACATGGTGCAGATCTAGCTGTAAAAAGACTTAATTTTGAAAATGCAGCTTTAAGAACAAATTCAAAGTTATTGCTAAGAAATATGATCATTGTTTCTTTAAAAAATAAAGAGAAGGATTTAGATAATCTTTCAAAAGCTGTTGGGATTCCTTCAGACCAGCTAAAACCTTTTGTTGATTCTTTGATTGAAGGAAAATTTGTAAAAGAAGAAAAAGGCATTTACAAAGTAAAATAAATAATAAAAATTTAAAGAATTTTAACAATGGAAGACTTAAAAAATAAGATTGAAGCTTTGCTATATGCTGCTGGAAGAGCAGTTTCTATCAACGAAATTGAAAAAATATGTAAAACAACAGATGAAAATGCCATAAATCATGCTCTCCAAGACTTAAAAATAGATTATGATAACCGAGATTCTTCTTTAATGCTTATCAATGATAATAACACATGGAAAATCGTTACAAAAGAAAATTATTTTGGTGTTGTAAAAAAAATAGTTTCTGAGACAGAGCTTCCAAAATCTCTTATGGAAACTTTAGCAGTCATAGCTTGGAAATATCCTATAAAACAATGCGACTTGATAAAAGTAAGAACAAATAAAGCCTATGACCATCTGAACGAGCTAGAAAATCTTGGTTACATCTCTAGACAAAAGCAAGGAAGAACAAAATTAATCAAATTAACAGACAAATTTTTCTCATATTTTGATCTGCCACCTGATAAATTAAAGCAAAAATTCTCTGATTTTAACCAGATTGCAGCTGCAATTGTAGATAAAGAAAAAGAGATAGAATCTCTTAAAGAAGAGCATAAGCAGCAGGTAGAAGAAGCGAAAACAATGCAGGAACAATCAGAACAAAAACAGTTAGAAGAGATAAAAAATCAGGAAAAAGAGATTGATCTGTTGGATAAACAAGGAAATAAAGTTAAGCTAGAACAGTTTGCTTTTGTGCCTACAAAAGAATCTGAAAAAGACAAAATGGGTTTAGAAGTTTATGAATCTCAGATAAAAGATGAAGATAAAAATAAAGTTGAGGAATATAACTTAGAACGTAAAACAGAAGAAAAAGAAGATAAACCTGAAAATGAAGAAGAAAAAAAAGAAGAAACACCAGAATTAGAGAAAACAATTGAAACAGAAGAGCAAGAAAATCAAGAAGAAGATGAAAATGAAAAAGCAGAAAAAATACAGGAATTAGAAGAAACAGTCAAAAAAGAAGAAAAAGAAAACCAAGAAGAGAACAATAAAGAAACAATCAACCCTGCTGAAGAAGAATTACCTAATAAGGAGACTTACTCTGAAAATAAACCTTATCAAAAAGAGGAAACATATCAAAAGAAAGAAGAAGATGAAACAATTGAAAAAGAAGATGACCAAGAATCAGCTGAAAATTATCAAAAGAAAAAGTCTTTTGAAGAAGATGCGAACAAGCCTCAAGAAAGATCAAGATTAGAAGATGAATTTAAGGATATTTTTGAAAAAAAAGAAAAGAAAAAAGAACCAGAAGATATATTTGAAGAAGAAAAAGATGATTCAGAAGAAGAAAATTCTTAATAATATACTTAATCCAAAACTTTATAAGACTTAATTTAACTTCCTAGGTTATGATAACTGAAAAATCTGTAACAGATGAGTTGCCTTCTTTAAACACAAACTTAGATGGTATAGTATTATCCACTAAACTGCCTGAAGAGATACATTCTGATTCAGATATACATTTATCTTTATGGCAAGGAGAAGCATGTTTAGGTGTTTCAGGATTATCTCAAGATCTAAGATCTTATTATGGCGGATGGTTTGAAGGGATAAAAGAACTAAAAGAAGAACCATATGCCAGAGCAATCAAAAATGTTAATGGATGGACTGTTACACAAATGCAAGCTACAGCAGGTACTACAGACTATAGAATGTCAGTTCCTTTCAGAAAAATACTTGTTAGATCTTGGAAAGAAATATTATCTAGATTTGGAGAAACTCTAGATTTTTATCTTCCTGCCCAACTTAATTTTTGGATGATCCCATCAATCCAACAGCAGCTTACCGATCAAATGATGCCCTTACCTTCTGAAACATGTCTAGTCATGAATTATGATTTTACAGCCAGAAAAAATAAGTTTAAATACAACCCTGAAATAGGTGTATTTCAAAGAAATAAATAAAATGTTGTTTTTACTTAAATGCCCAAAATGCAATCATGATATGAAATATCATACAGATGATATGATATTAACTAAAAAAAGAAAAACATGCGTATATTGCGGAAGAAATTTTTCTGTTTCTAAAAGATTATTAAAAAGATTAGAATAGATTAAGACGATGTAAAAATGCTTAAAATCGCGTTTATACACCTTATAAACCTCTTTTTCAACCACAAAACTTATAAACGCCTATATAGTCTTTATTAGTGGGGAAACGTTGTTTTCTCGTCATATTACTATGGAAGAATCTAAAGAAAAAATTATTGACAGGATGATTGAAGAGGAGATGAAACAATCTTATCTAGATTATTCTATGTCTGTCATTGTTGGCAGAGCTTTACCTGACGTTAGAGATGGTTTAAAACCTGTCCACAGAAGAATCCTTTATGCAATGAATGATATGGGCATGCACCATAATAAACCATTCAAAAAATCAGCTAGAATCGTAGGAGAAGTATTAGGTAAATATCATCCTCATGGTGATTCTAGTGTTTATGAAGCCATGGTTAGAATGGCCCAGGACTGGTCCTTAAGATACCCTTTAGTTAATGGTCAGGGCAATTTCGGTTCAGTTGATGGAGATTCAGCAGCAGCAATGAGATATACTGAAGCTAGGTTAAATAAGATTGCTGAAGAGATCTTGGCTGATATTGAAAAAGAAACAGTTGAATTTGTGCCTAATTTTGATAATAGCTTAAAAGAACCCTCTGTACTGCCTTCAAAAATCCCCAATCTGTTAGTTAATGGAAGTTCAGGTATTGCTGTAGGGATGGCAACAAATATTCCACCCCATAATATAACTGAAATTTGTGATGGGATAATCGCTTCGATAAATAATCCTGAGATAAGTGTAAACCAATTATTCGAGATAATAAAAGGTCCTGATTTTCCAACTGCAGGAATGATCTGCGGAAGAGCTTCTATATTAGAAGCATATAAAGGCGGGAGAGGAAAAATAATTGTTCGTGCAAAATCTGAAGTGATAACTGAAAAAACTAACAAACAGACAATCATAATAAACGAAATCCCTTATATGGTCAATAAGTCTGAACTTATCAAGGAAATTGCTGCTTTAGTAAATGATAAGCAAATAAAAGGAATTTCTGATATCAGAGATGAATCTGACAGAGATGGTATGAGGATTGTAGTTGAATTGAGCAAAGATGCTAATTCTGAGGTTGTTCTAAATCAGCTTTATCAACATACAAGATTACAGACAACTTTCGGAATCAATATGCTTGTTTTGGTCAATAATGAGCCGAAAACACTAGGTCTAAAATCTTTGATAGAAGAATTTATCCATCATAGGCAGATCATAATCAGAAAAAGAACAGAATATGACCTGAAAAAAGCAGAAGAAAGACAGCATGTCTTGATAGGATTAATAATCGCTTTAACAAATATTGATGCTGTAATCAAGCAGATAAAAGCCTCTAAATCTGCAGAAGAAGCAAAAATTGTTTTGATGAGTTCTTATAAATTGACTGAAATCCAGGCAAAAGCTATACTTGACATGAAACTTCAAAAATTATCTTCTCTTGAACAAAAAGGAATAAGAGATGAACATGATGAGTTGACAAATCAGATTGTATCATTCAAAAAAATATTATCTGATGAAAAAGAAGTTCTTGGAATAATAAAAAACGAGACATCTGAAATAAAAAAAAGCTATGGTGACAAAAGAAGGACATATATCTTAGATCAGGCTTATGAATCATTTGAAGAGGAACAGTTGATCAAACCAGAAGAGAATATTATCACTATAAGTCATGCAGGTTATGTAAAAAGGCTCCAAGTTGATGTGTACAAACAGCAAAAACGTGGTGGGAAAGGTGTTTTAGCTGCAACAACTCGTGAAGAGGATTTTATTGAAGAGATATTTGCAGCAAATACCCATGATCATATGTTATTTTTTACAAATAAAGGCAAATTACATTGGTTAAAAGTATATGAGATACCAGAAGCAGGAAGACAAGCAAAAGGAACTTCTGTCTCAAATCTGATCCATCTTGATAATGATGAAAAAATAACTGCATTTGTTCCTGTAAAAGACTTTAATGAAGGTTATCTGATGATGGTGACTAAAAATGCAGTAATAAAGAAAACTGCTTTAAGCGAATTTGCAAATCCTAGAAAAGGAGGAATTATTGCTGTGAATCTAAGAGAAAACGATGAACTTGTTAGAGTAGTCCATACATCTGGAAATGATCAGATAATGCTAGCTACTAAAAACGGCCAGGCTGTTAGATTCAATGAATCTGATATAAGACCTATGGGAAGGCAAGCAACTGGTGTGAGAGGAGCTAAATTAAAGGAAGATGATATTCTGATCGATATGGTCAAAGCAGATGATACTAAAACCTTGTTTTCAATAACTGAAAATGGTTTTGGAAAAAGAAGCGATGTTTCAGAATATAGATTGATCTCTAGAGGAGGTTCTGGTGTAATCAATATATTATGTTCTGAAAGAAACGGAAAAGTTGTTGCAGTAAAATCTGTAACAGATAATGATGATCTGATGCTGATAAGCAAAAATGGAATTACAATAAGGACACCTGCAAAAGATATAAGAGTCATAGGAAGAAACACCCAAGGAGTAAAAATAATGAATCTTGAAGATAATGACAAGGTCATTTCTGCAACAAATTTCGTAAAAGAAGAAACAGATGAAGTTCCTAGCAATAGCGCATAAAGGATTAGAAGATATAACTTCTTTAGAAATAAACGAACTAATCAAGACTAAAACCTCTATTTCTGACGGATGTGTAATATTTGAATGTTCAGAAGAAGAGGCTGCTTTATTATGCTATAAGATGCAGTCTGTCAAAAGAATAATACTGCTGATCGATAATTTTAAGATCACTTCATTAAAATCAATAAAAGATTCTGTCAAGAAAAGTCTTTCTGAATTCAAAAAATATCTTATTGAAGACAAAACTTTTGCAGTTAGATGCATAAAATTAGAAAATGAGGATCTGCAGACAGATGATATATGCATAGAAACAGCAGATTCTTTGCCTTTATCCAAAGTTAATCTTAAGAATCCAGATATTCCGATTTTAGTCTATATTTATGGAAAGAACTGCTTTATCGGTGTTGATTTTTCTGGTGAAGAACTAAGTAAACGTGATTATAGGGTTTATATCCATCAGGAAGCTATCAAGGCAACAAATGCTTATTGTCTGTTGAGGATAGCTGGTTATGAAAATGGAGATGTATTATTAGATCCTTTTTGCGGTTCTGGTACAATATTGATTGAAGCTGCACTTTATTCTACTAATTTTTCCCAGAATTATTATTCAAAAGATAGATTTACTTTTATGAAGATATTCCCAAATATAGACTTATCAAAATTCGATAAAAAAGTTAAATCAAAAGGCAAACTGATCGGATATGACAAAGAGCTTAGGCATGTTGTAGCTGCGAAGAAAAATTCTAAGATAGCTGGAATCGAAGATGAAGTTGAATTTTCAAGATGCGAGATAGAATGGTTAGATACAAAAATTCTTGAGAAACAGATTGATAAGATCATAACAAACCCTCCAAATCTAACTAACAGGATCAATGAAAAGATTATAGAAAAAATCTATGACCAACTGTTCTTTCAGGCAGAGTTTATACTCAAGAAAAACGGGACAATAACTATTTTTACAAAAACTCCTGATTTTATAAAAAAAGCAGCTGAAAAGTATAAATTCAAGATAATCCATGAACGAGAAATACAAGTTGGTTCTGATATCTGTCATATAATAAATTTCTCAAAATAAACCTATATACTACAGTATATAAATCGAAAGTCTTTTAAATGGATGTTTCTTCTTTGTTTACATAGGGTAAGTACTTAGCTGACGGTGATTGAACAAATCGCTGAGGAAAGTCCGCCCACTAATATCGTATCCCAGTATGATATTATGACCAATGCCGAAATGGCACATTCAGTAATGGATGGCAACAACACAGAAACGAAACCACATTGAGAATGGGATGAGATGGTGAAGCTTATGGTGACATAAGTGAGATAACCCGTCGACGTCTCTCAGTGAAAGGATGAAACGGTTAGCCCTGGTCGGTGCAAGTTCAGTTTTGAACGCTTAGTTGAATGCTAAGAAGGAGCATCGCTTTATCATAAAGCACAAGGTTCCTACAAAAGGCGGCTTATTCTTACCCTATATTTTCTTTTCCGATATATTTAAAAATACCTATAAAATTACTCTTAATATGGCAGACAACAGAATTCAGATGCCTTCTGGAATGGGAGGTCTAGTACGTTATTTTGATGAGTATAGATCAAAGGTAGAGTTTAAACCAGGCCATATTGTAATATTATGTATAATCATAATTTTAGTATTATTGTTTTTACAGGCTTTTGGAAGCAGATTTATCTCTTTATAAAATATTTTCTTAAATTTCTATACTAACCACTTTGCTTACATTATGTTCATCCATGCTAACACCATACAGCATAGAAGCTTTAGAAATCATTGAATCATTATGGCTTATCACAACATATTGTGCATTTTTTGAATAAGTTGATATTAATTCTGCCAATCTCTCAGAGTTATGCTTGTCTAAAGCAGCATCAACTTCATCTAAGATATAGAAAGAAGCAGGTTCATGCTCCTGTATTGCAAAAATAAATGATAAAGCTGTCATTGTCTTTTCTCCGCCAGATAATCCTCTTATATCCAAGAACTTATTTCCAGTAATCCTAACTTTTATATCAATCCCGCCTTCAAAAAGATTTTCCTCATTTTCTATCTCTAGATCAGCTTCACCTTTTTTCATCAAAGAAGAGAAATTTCTTCTGAATTTTTCCCTTATTATCTCAAAAGTCTTCATGAAAAGATCTTTTTTCTTCAGTTCAATCTCATTCATCATATTGGTTACATCGTCTTTTTCTTGCTCTAATGTCTTTTTCTTTTCTAGCAGAACATTATATTCTTTTTCAACATCAGCATAGATATCTAAAGCCCTCATATTTACGCTTCCGATATTCTCTTTCATCTTCTCAAACTTAGAGATCTCTTTTTTAAGGTCTTCTTCAGAGACATTGACCAGTATTTCAACTCCGTGATATTCTTCAAATTCATGGTTTAAACCATTAAACTTCTCATTAACTTCTGATAATTTGATGCTGTATTCGTTGATCTTGATCTCAATATCACGGCTTTCATCTTTTTTTGAGTCAACAGTTATCTCATTTGAACGTATATCATCATCAATCTTTTTCTTTTTTTCAAACAAATTTTTGAATTTTGAATAAAATTCATCAGCTTTTTTCTGCTTTTCTTCAAGTATCTTTTCTTTTTCGCTGCTTTCTTTCTGCATCTTCTTTATCTGAGCTTCAAAATCAACAGATTCTTTCTCGATCTGTTTTATCGTAGAATTTGTTTTTTCTTTTTCAGGGTCATGGATGCTTCCTGTCTGCTCGTCAATATTCTTCAGTTCTGCATCCAGCCTTATTATCTCTTCATTAAGCTTCGTTTTCATCTCCTCAAAAGTATTTAATTCAGCTAGAAGCATAGGATTGTTCAGCTGCTTTATTGACTCACGTAATGACTGTTTTTTCATCTTTCCAGCAGCAACTTCTTTATTTATCTCGCTTATCTTAGAAATGATCTCTTCAAGCTCTTTATCCACTTTTAGTGACTCTTTTTTTAATTCAACCATCTGCCTCTTGTTAATGCCGATATCACTGTCTTCTAAATGAAGACTTTTTTCTTTAACAATAATCTCGCCTTCGAGATTTGCTTTATTTTGCCTTAATTCAGTTATATTTTCTTCGTTTTCAATCCTTTTTTTCTCTAAAGAGCTTATCTTATTTTGGATATGAGCAATATCTTCTTCTAAACCTTCTAATTTTTTTAATACATCACCTTCTTTAAAGCCCATCCCTGCCTTTCTTTCTCTAAATCCTCCGCGCATAACACCGCTTTTTTCAGCCAAATCTCCGTCTAAGGTTACCATTTTTGAAGTTCCGATGCCTATCCTTCTTGCAACTTCTATATCATCAACAACAAAAGTGTCTGCAAAAACATACTCAAATGCTTTTTTGAATTTAGAATCAAAAGTTACAAGGTTAATCGCACGGCCATGGCATCCGTTTTCTTTTGAGATATCTTTTCCATCTTCTGTATGTCCTCTAATCTTATTTAATGGTAAAAATGTAGCTATCCCTAATCTATTAGTTTTTAGATATTGGATACATTCTGCAGCAACCTTATCATCTTCAACGATTATACTTTTTATTCTTGGACCCGCTGCTGATTCTAATGCTAAAGAATATTTGCTGTTTACATGGCCTAAATCAGCAACTAAACCATGAATCCCGTGTTTTTTTAATCCCAGGATATGCTTTACTGCTGCATCACTAGAAATGCTTTCTCTTATTGAAGCGCTTTTTGCATTTAATTTAGCTAAATCCTGCTCATTTGTGTTTAAGGTTGTCTTAAGGATAGACAATTGCTTAGCCATATCAGAATCAGCATTCAAAGAATCATTCAATTGAGCAGTCATTGTGATAAATTTTTCTCTTTGTTTTTTTAAATCATTTACCTGATCTTTATGCTCTTTTTCTATTTCATCTACTTTTTTTATCTTTTCTTCAATCGTATTCAGTTGATATGTTATGCTGTCTTTGCTTCTTATCAAAGACTGTTGTCTTTCACGTAATTCATGAACATGTTTTTCTAAAACCTCTAATTTTTCGTCTATTGAAGAAACATCTTGTTCTAAATTAGCAGAAGCATCTAACTTATTTTTTTCCTTAAATTTCTTTATTTTTTGCTGAAGCTCTTCACGTTCTTTCAGATCATTGTCTTTTTCTTTTGTCAATTCCTCATTTCTTCTTTTTAGATCTGCTAATCTTTCATCAACACCTTTTAATTCATTGTCTAAATCTTGCTTTCTTTTCTTTATCTTGTTTATCTCATCCTTATAATGGTCAATCTGAGTATGATTTTTGGTCAATTCAACCTTCAGATCTTCAATATCTTTTGTTATATCTGATCTTCCTTTTCCAGAGCTTTCCTCGATTGTTTTGTTTAGCTCTTCAAGCTCTTTTCTTTTTTCATCGTTTTGAGTTTTTAGCTTATTGATGGATGCATTTATCTTGTCTAGTTTTTCTTTCTGGGTTTCAGAACTTTTTTCAAATGATTTTTTTTGCTCTTCAACTTTATCTATCTGTATCTTTAGATAAGAAGCCTTATTCTGCCTTATCTTATCATTCATATCTTTATATTTTTGAGCTTCATCACGGTCTTTTCTTAGTTCTTTCAGATAAGTTCCACGTTCGCTTAGGATTATATCCGCATCTTTAAGTTTTTCACCTGTTCTTTCCAATTCTAACTGAGCTTTATGTTTTTTTTCTTCATAGATGCTTATGCCGGAAATATCCTCTATCAATACCCTTCTTTCTGCAGTAGGCATCTCTGTAAATCTGATTATATCTCCTTGCAGGATGATATTATAGCCATCTGGATCTATCTTTGCAATGCTTAATAAATCTCTAATCTGCTCTCTTGTTCTGGTCTTATCATTAATCTTATATTTACTTTGGCCTGAAGAAGTTATTATCCTGCTTATCTTTATTTCATTATCTTCTGTTGGAAAAGTCTTTTTTGTGTTATCAAAATAAATAGAAACTTCGCCCTGTTTTGCAGGATTTTTTAATTTACCGCCATTATATATGAGATTTGCTGTTTTTTCAGCTCTTAATCCTTTTGCACCAGCTTTACCCAATACAAAGCATAATGCATCACCTATATTTGACTTTCCAGAGCCATTAGGACCTAATATACAGTTAAAATCCCCTCCGAAAAGAAGTTCAGTCCTATTTGCAAAGCTTTTGAAGCCATGCATCACCAATTTATTTATTTTAGTCATTCTACCTATCCATAATTATCCCTAATGCTTTATAAATTTTGTTGATATACATTGTATAATGATTTTATATAAATTTTTAATTTTTATTACTTTAAGGTAGCCATTAAAACAAACATTTATATAATATTTTGCTAATAACTTTTTAAGTTATGAATCTCGAAGACTTAGTGGGGCGCAGTGAAATACCTGAAAAATTTAGGAAACCAATAGAGCTATTGATAAATTTATTGAACAATTCTTCAGACCATATCTATTTTAAAGATAAGGATAGCAGATTTATCTTAATGAGCAGATCACAGGCAGATAGATTTGAACCTAAAGACCCCTCTAATGTTATTGGAAAAACGGATTTTGATTATTTCTCACAAGAACACGCTGAACAGGCATTTAGAGATGAACAAGATATAATGAAAATAGGAAAAGCTGTAACTAAAGAAGAAAAAGAGACATGGCCTAATGGTTCTGAAACTTGGGTTTCTACAACAAAATCCCCTTTATATGATAAAGACGGAAAAATAATAGGAACTTTCGGTATTTCTAGAGACATAACCCAGCAAAAAAAACTAGAAGAAAGAGCTGCCAGAGCAGAAACTTTGAGTGCAGTTGGAACTTCTGTAAGCAAGGTATCTCATGATTTTCGTAATAAATTAAATTCAATATTAAGCATTGTGGACCTTTTAGGAAGAGAAAGATCAATCGATCCTGATAGTCAAACATATCATCTTATTCAAACTTTAAAATCTGTTGCAGAGCAAGGCATATGCTTAACCAATGAACTGCTTGATTTTTCCAAAGATAAAAAATATAATCTTAATACAACAAATATAGAAAAAGTAATCAAAGATTCACTGATGTTAGTTAAATTACGACCAGATTACCAAAAAATAGAGATAACAGCAAATTTTGATCCTAACACATATGAAGTAGAAGCAGATGTATTTCAGATAAACAGGGTTCTAGAAAATATTTTGAATAATGCAAAAGATGCCATGCCTTCTGGTGGCAGGTTATCAATCGAAGTAGGAAACGTAACAATTGACAGAGATTATACTAAATATTATCCCGGAACCCAAGAAGGGGACTATATCTTGATTTCTGTAAATGATAATGGTATTGGGATGAGTAAAGAAACATTGTCTAAAATTTTTAAAGAATTTTATACAACAAAAGGCGCAAAAGGTAATGGGTTAGGTTTAGCAATATCTAATATAATCGTTAAAAGACACGCTGGTTTTATAGATGTTTATTCTGAACAAGGGCAAGGTACAACATTTAAGATATATATTCCAAGATCCAATAAAAAATCAACAATCGGTCAAAGATCAAGTTCTTATGCAACTCAAGGTACAGAAACGATACTTGTAGTTGATGACGAAAAATCTATTCTGGATACTGCAAAAATCTTCCTTGAAAAACAAGGCTACAAAGTTTTGACTGCAGAAGACGGGCAGCAAGCTCTAGAATTATATAGAAAAGGAGGTATTGACCTTACCCTATTAGACTTAACTATACCTGAAGTTGATAGTTCTACTGTTATAAAAGAAATTTTGGATATAAATTCAAGTGCAAAGATTGTCATATCTTCAGGATATTCTCATTCATCTATTGAAGACAACATCCTTAGAAAAACAGCAGGTTATCTTCCCAAACCATTTTTGAACAATTCTTTATGCGAAACCATAAGAAGCGTTCTAGATTCAAAAGCTTAAAATTCACCGATCTTTTTCTGTTTTAAACTATCAGCCAAAACCTTGTATGTACTCCAGCTTTTTCTGAATATTTCAGGATATTTTTTCCAGTTGTTTTTTAAGAAATTCTGAGTTTTTTCATCAGAAGGATAGCCTGAACCAAAATCAACACCTATAGCTTTCTTTATCTTTTCAATCTCATCATCTCTGGTAACTTTTGCCAAGATAGATGCTGCTGAAACAACCGGATAATTTACATCTGCTTTATGCTCTGCAATTATCTCTACATCACCTTCTATCTGTTTTTTTATATAATCCCTATAAGCATTTGTATTAACACTTGGACAGTCTAAGATAGCTTTGTTTGGAGCTAATTTATTTATTATTCCTGCAGAAACATTTGCTTCAAGCCAATTCAGATTTAGATGATCAGACTCAACAAAAGAATCAATATCTTTTGGCTGAATAATAAGAATCTCATATTTTTTTACTATAGATCTTATCTTTTCAAATAAATCCTCTCTTTGTTTTGGAGTCAATAATTTGGAGTCTTTTACTCCAATATTTTTTAGCTTAATCTCGTCTTTTTCATCTATCAGAACACCACATATTACTAATGGTCCTATAACTGGGCCTCTTCCTGCTTCATCAATACCAACTATCAATGTCATAAGTATTCACAAATAATCTTTGTTTTTAAACCTTATTATCTCAAATCACAAACTATTTAAATTGGTTAAGTTAAGATAATCTTATGGTAGAATCAATACAATTTAAAGGACTAAATGAGCTAAACGCTCTTGAGCAAGAAACAGCACAGTTATTGACAACAGAATACTATGAAAAGATCAAAAGGCTTTTGCATAACGAGACTTCTCTTATGATAAATATAAAGCAGCACAAAAAAGGAGGGAGCAAATCTACAAAATATTCTTTTACTGTCAAAGCAATAGCTCCTACTACAATCTTTGAAGCAGAGAAATTTGATTGGGATCTAGCTAGGACCATCCATATGACATTTGATGCTCTAATAAATGAGATAAACCATTCTTTCCACAAACAGAGCGGAATGCATAAGTAAAAAGAAAAGGTGGACAGCTTTCTTAAGTTCCCGCGTAATGCAGTACTTATAAGAACGTAAGCCGGTTTAACTGATGGGTTCGAAATGAGACCATGTGGAACCCGGCTGCTATGACCGTCCAATAGGAGAAATCTTTAAGGTCTTTAAAAAGCTTATGGTTTTAATGGTCTAATAGAACTACTATCTCCAAACAGGAGGCAATTTTTCCTCTATTTCTATATTTTTGAATTTCTTTGTTTTTCTAGAACCAGCTTTTCTTGCCCAAATAGCCATCTTATGTACTCCTTCTTGCAATGAATATTTCGGTGTGTACTTAAAAAATTCTTTTACCTTATCATGATTAGAATAAGCATGTTGAACTTCATTCCTTGCTGGCTGGTGATTTATTTGCGGTGTTATTCCAAACTCTTTTCCAACAACCTTTGTTAATTCATTAACTGAGTATGGAATATCAGCACCCACATTAAATACCTGATTATAAGCATTCTTTAATTCTATCGACTTAGCAATTATAGGGGAAACATCACCAATATAGCTAAATGCTCTTGTTTGAGTTCCATCTCCAAAGATAGTTAAGGGTTGATCAGTCATTATTTGATTCATAAAAATACCTATCACATTTCTATACCTGTCACCAATATTTTGATTTTCACCATATACATTATGAGGTCTAAATATCACATAATTTAATCCAAACATCTCATGAGCTGCTTTTAAGTCTAATTCTACTGCATATTTTGATACACCATAAGGGTCTTCTGGATTTGGAACTGTTTCTTCCTTCATAGGAAGCTGATTTTTACCATAAACTGCAATGCTAGAAGTGAATACAAAACATTTTACTTTGTATTTAATTGATAAATTTATTAGATTAATAGAACCAATGAGATTATTTTCGTAGTTAAACTTTCTTATAAAATGGCTTAAACCTTCTGCTGCGTATGCTGCTAAATGAAATACATAATCAAAAGAGTACTTTTTGAACAGAGAATCTAATAACTTATTGTTATTTATTGAGCCTTTTACAAACTTTGCTTCTTTTGGAACATTATCTTCAAAGCCACCGCTTAAATCATCCAATACAATAACAGAATATCCTAAAGATAGAAGATCTTTTGCTAGATGAGATCCTATAAATCCTGCCCCACCTGTTACTAAACAAGTCCTTTTAACCATATTAAGAAAAGAGTAATATCATTTAAAAACTTTATGATTAATATATCCATTATTTAGCCTTTGGTTAGGTTATCTTTATTAGATTAATAATCCATTAAGTATTTAAATCTAATTTTGATTTTCTCTGTTATGAAATCAATTATCTTGGCAGCAGGATATGGCACAAGGTTAGCTAAATCAGCTGAATCAATGGAAGAATGTGAATTAAAGCATATCTTAATGGATAATCCTAAACCTTTAGCGCCTATTAGAGGAAAGCCTATTCTAGAGCATCTTGTGAAAGACTTAGAATCTATAGATAATCTGGATGAAATATTCATAATTACAAATGATTCTCATTATCCAAAATATGAAGAATGGAGAAAAAAATATCATTCTAAAAAAAGGATTGAAATAATCAATGATGGAACTAAATCTAATGAAACAAGATTAGGTGCTATAAGAGATATCTATGCTGTTATCCAGCAAAAAAATATCCATGAAGATACTGTTATCTTATGCGGAGATAATGTGATGTCTTGGGACATCAAAGATTTTTTAGCTTATTTTAAACAGATGAAACATAGCGTGACTGCAACAATGGATCTAGGATCAAAAGAACTAGTTAAAAGGTTTGGTGTTTTAGAATTAGGACCTTATAACAGGATAATTGGTTTTGAAGAAAAACCTCAAAATCCTAAAACAACATTAGCTTCAGTGAGTGTATATATCTTTAAAAAAGAAGATTTAGCTTTAGTAGATACTTATCTAAAAAAAGGATTAAATCCAGATGCTCCTGGTTTTTTTATACAATGGTTATCTAAACAAACCGATATTTATGCTTATATCTTTGATCAAAATAAAGGTCAAAGATGGTTTGATATTGGTAATTTAGAAACTTATAAAGAAGCTTGTAAAACCTATAAATGATCAGTTACGTTCTAAAACCCACTCATTATCTTTGATCCATTCTAATGTTTTTATTATACATTGCTCAATCGTTAAGGTAGGCTTCCACCCTAAAGATCTTATCTTTTTGATATCTAACAATATAAAAGGACTATCTCCAACCCACCCTCTGGTTCCTCCAGAATAATTGAACTTAGGGTTTAATTTCAATCTTTTACATATTGTTTCAGCTATCTTGTCTACATTGATGACATCTTCATTTCCTAGATTATAGATATTTAGCTTTTCTTTTGATTTATTTAGTACAGTAAAGATTGCATTTATGCAATCTTGAACATAAAGATATGACTTTTTTTGTTTTCCATCACCTAAAATATCAAGGTTTGATCTGTCTTTTTTTAGCTTTTTATAAAAATCAAATACACATCCATGGCTGTATCTTTCTCCCATTATCGATACAAACCTGAAGATATATACCTGAAAGTCATAACCTTCTGAATAAGATTCTAATAAACCCTCACAAGCTAATTTTGATGCAGAATACATCGATGTCTGGGTTGGAAAAGGAGCATTTTCAGGAGTTGGAAAGATATTTGGTTCTCCATAGACACTTCCTGTAGAAGCAAAAACTATCTTTTTTACATTATTTTTTCTCATAGCTTCCAAAAGATTGCTTGTAGCTATTGTATTCTGTTCTAAGCATCTAGTAGGATCTTTTAAATTTTCTTTTATATCTGCATTAGCAGCCATATGAAAGACAATGTCAATATTTTCTAGTGATTTACTCAATGTTTTTGTATCCAATAAATCTCCTTGAATAAATTTTATCTTTTTAATACTGGTTTCTAAGAATTTTTTATTGCCTGTTGAAAGATTATCATAAACAATGACTTCATATTTCTCTTTTAGAAGCCTATCTACAATATGACTTCCGATAAATCCTGCCCCTCCTGTGACCAAAGCTTTCATTTTATTAAAACAGAATAATTTAATAATAACAACATTATTAATCTTTCTATTATGGTAAAAATAATAATTGTGGCTGGGGGATTAGCAACTAGGATGAAACCTATAACTGAAGAAATTCCTAAATGTCTTATAGACATAAACGGCAAACCCCTGATTCAGCATCAGATTGAATTCTTTAGGGATCATGGTTACAAAGAAATCATATTTTGTGTTGCTCATCTTGCAGAAAAAGTCAAAGATTATTTTAAAGATGGCTCTAAATTCGGTGTAAAGATAAGTTATGTCCAGGAAACAAAAGAACTGATGGGAACTGCAGGTTCTGTAAAACTAGCTGAACCCTTGATTGGTAATGACGAAGATTTTATAGTCTATTATGGAGATAATCTGACCAATATGGATTTCTCTAAATTCATCTCTTTTCATAAGAATAAAAAAGGAATATCAACAATCTGTATGAGGCCTTGTCTTGAAGGCTATAAAAGCTCAAGCATAATAACTTTAGATAAAGATTCTGAAGTTAAAATATTTTTAGAAAAGCCATCTGAAGATGAATTTTTAAAACATAAGGCTGAAAAAATGTATATAAATTCGGGAATCTATGCTTTTAATAAAAAAATATTTAGCATTATACCATCTAATACCAAATATGACTTTGCAAAACAAGTTTTTCCAGCAATTATTGATAAAAACTTAGGTATGTTTGGCTATGTTACATCAGAATTTTTTAGAGAGATAGGAAGGATAGAAAAATATGAACAATTCTTAAAAGAAGTTAAAGGGAAATCAAAGATATTATGAAAAAAGCAATCTTTTTGGATAGAGACGGTGTAATCAATGAGAATGTTAAAGATTTGGTAAAAATATCACAATTTAACTTATTGCCAAATGTTGCTGAAGCTATAAAAAAAATAAATGATTCTGGATATCTTGCAATAATTATCACTAATCAGCCTATAATTGCCAAAGGATTTTGCACATTTAAAGAGATGGAAAAAATACATGAAAAGATGAAAGAACTTATCTCTAAAAAAGGCGCTTTTATCGATAAGCTCTATATGTGTCCACATCACCCTGAAAAAGGTTTTCCTGGAGAATTTGCTGAACTAAAAATAGACTGTTCATGCAGAAAACCTAAACCTGGATTGTTTTTACAAGCAATAAAAGAATTAGATATAGATCCAAAAAAATCTTGGTCAATTGGAGATTCTTTATCAGATATAGAAGCTTCAAAAAAAGCAGGAATTAAAGCCATATTTTTAACTTCAGGAGGAGGTTCTGGTTCAAAAAATGAATCAGAACTAAAAGATTCAAAACCCGATTATATTAAAAAAAATCTGTTAGACGCAGTTGATTTTATACTAAAAAACTAATATATAAAGCTTTCTACGAAACCTTTAAATATTAGTTATTTTTTACTATTATGAATGATTGTTACAAGAACTCCTTTAAGAATCTCCTTGGGTGGGGGAGGAACAGATTTACCTTTTTATGCAAATAAATTTGGCGCTTCTTTAGTTACAGCAGCAATAAACATCTATGTCTATCTGTCAATAAGCCCAATGATCCAAAAAGAGATCAAACTAAACTATTCTCAGACTGAAATTGTAGATAATGTCGATAAAGTAAAACATCCTTTGATAAGAGAAGCAATGAAATTAACAGGCGTTACAAATTCTGTTGAGATACATTCAAGCATGGAGATAGCTTCTGGAACTGGTTTGGGCTCTTCATTTTCTTTTCTTGTAGGATTATTGAATGGGCTTTATTATTACAAAGGAGATATTGTCTCTAAATACAAGTTAGCAGAAGATGCATCTACTATAACAATGGACATCTTAAAAGAGCCTTGCGGAAAACAAGACCAATATGCATGCGCTTTTGGAGGCTTAAATCACCTTAAAATAAATCCAAACGGGAAAGTTACAGTAACTCCTATCAATATAAATCATGACAATCTAAAATTATTAGAGCAAAATCTAATGATGTTCTATACAGGATTTACAAGATCTGCAAATGATGTTTTAGGAGAACAGAAGAAAAAAGCTGAAAAGCAGTCTGAAACAGAAATCTTCAATTATTATCATGAAATCAAGAAGATAGGTGAAGAAAGCTTAAAATGCCTTGAAAATGGAAACCTTAGAAGATTTGGTGAGTGGATGAACATACATTGGGAACTAAAGAGAAAAATTTCTGACAAGATGTCAAATAAAGATATAGACAATTGGTACCAACTTGCTTTATCTAATGGTGCTATTGGCGGAAAGATAATAGGTGCTGGCGGTGGAGGATTTTTACTGCTTTATGTTGAAAAAAATCATGAAAAACTGAAGAAAAAGATGGAAGAGCAAGGATTAGTGCATACTCCTTTCAAGTTTGATTTTGACGGTTCAAGAATAGTTTATGACGGAAAACATTTTTAGATATGCGGGGTGGAAAATATGATAGAACGGATAAAATCTTTTTTTGAGAACAGCAAGATAGCTTTAGACAAGATAGATAATGAAAAAATAGTCAAAGCTATACATCTTATTGATGAAACCAGAAAAAATAAGAAAAATATATTTTTATTTGGTAATGGAGGAAGTTCTGCAACAGCATCACATTTTGCAGGAGACCTATCCAAATGGTCTGCTGGTGAAGGAAAGATACCCACAAAAGTAATATGCTTGACAGATAATACTGCAATTCTAACTGCTTTGACAAATGATAATGGATGGGATAATGTCTATACAGAACAATTAAAGAATTTTACTGGTCCTGGTGACCTGATAATTGGATTTAGCGTACATGGCGGTAAAGGTGTAGAAAAATCAGGAGTATGGTCACAGAATATGACTAAAGCAATAGATTTAGTTCATCAAAAAGGAGGCAAAAGTTTAGGCTTTACAGGATTTGATGGAGGAGCGATGGAAAAATTATGCACTGTAAATGTAAATATACCTATAGATTCAACTCCTCAGGTTGAAGGTCTTCATAGTTTAGTTGCACATCTTATTGCAGAAGAATTAAGAGAAATTGCCGTAGGGCAAGATATCAATAAATTAAGGAAGTGAGAAAATGGCATTATTTTTAGATACAGGCGATATTGAAGTTATCAAGAAATACCACAAGATGGGTATTATAAGAGGCGTTACAACAAATCCTACAATACTTTTCAAGGGTGGAGTTACTGGAGGAATGGAAGGAGTTAAAAAAAGGTCTATCGAGATAGCAAATCTGATCGCACCTTTGCCTTTATCTGTTGAGATAACAAATAATGAAAGTCCTCAAAAAATGATTGAAGAAGCAAAAGATATCATGAAATGGGCTAAAAATATGGTTGTCAAGGTTCCTTTTCATGGTCCTAATGGAGAGATGGACAATATAGAAGTTATACATGAGTTAGAGACCAAGCATGATATTCGTGTTAATGTTACAGCAATGATGTCTGCACAGCAATGTTTCTTAGCTGCAATGGCAGGAGCAACCTATGTTTCCTTATTTTGTGGCCGTGTGAATAATATGGGATATAATTCTGTTGAAGAGCTTAAGAAACTAAGAAAACTGCTTGATGATTATAAACTGAAATCAGAGATAATATGCGCTTCTACTCGTGAAGTTATAAATATTGTAGAATGGCTATTAGCTGGCGGACATATAGTCACAGTTGTTCCTGATCTGATGACAGGGATGATTGTCCATCCTTATACCAAAGAGACTGTAAAGATGTTTTTGGATGATGCAAAGAAGATAAAGAATATGCTTTAAAGCATATTCATTATTTCTTTTATTTTTTATCATTAAAAGAAAAGTATAAATAGGGTAGTGCTATTTTTAAGAGTAAATGAAAATAGTAATAACTGGCGGAACAGGCGGTATTGGCAAAATTCTAATTGAAAATCTCATTAAAAATAATGAAATAATTGTCATTTCTAGGAATAAAAAATCTATTGAAGAGATAACTAAAAAATATGGTTCTAAATTAAAAGGGATTGTATGTGATGTTTCTGATTATAAACAAGTTGATCAAACTTTTTTAAAAATAAAAGATCTTGACGCATTAATAAACTGCGCAGGAATACTTGGTCCTATAGGTAGTTTAGAATCAAATGATATACAAGAATGGGAAAACACGATAAAAATCAATTTGATTGGAACAGTTAATTGCTGTAAAGCAGCTTTACCTATTTTGAAAAAGAAAAAACATTCAAAAATCATAAATATATCTGGCGGAGGTTCAGCATTTCCAAGAATATACCATAGTGCATACGCTGTTTCAAAAGCTGCAGTTGTTAGGTTTACAGAAAATCTTGCTAAAGATTTAATCAATGATAAAATAGAAATAGATATCAATGTAATTGCTCCTGGAGCTTATAAAACTAAGATGTGGGATGATGAAACTTTTGATAAAAAGCCCAAAGAATGGGGAGATCCTAAACTTTTATTGGGTTTGGTAGAATTTCTTTTATCAGAAAATTCAGATGGTATAACTGGCAAATTTCTTCATCCAAAAGATGATTATAAAAAATTAGATAAAAATATCTCAAATTCAGAAGAATTTACTTTAAGAAGGATTGATAATTTCAAGTTCAAGGAAATAAGATGAAATATAATATAGGTATTATAGGATGCGGATTAATAGGTAAAAAAAGAGCAGATTCTATAAAGAAATTCTCAAATTCTAAAATAAAAAAAGTTTCAGATATAGATATAAAAAAAGCTGAAAAATTAGCATCTGAATTTGATTGTGATTATACTGATGACTGGAAAGACGTCATAGATGATAAGGACATCAACATTATTATTGTTGCCACAACAAACGACAGCTTAGCTCAGATAACTATCGCAGCTATCAAAAACAATAAAAATGTTCTTGTCGAAAAGCCAGCTGGAAGAAACCCTAATGAAATAAAAAAGATAATCAATGAATATGAACAAAGAAAAGATAAAAATGTTAGGATAAAAGTTGGTTTTAACCATAGGTTTCATCCATCTTTTGAAAAAGCCAAAGAAATAATCAAAAATGAAGATATAGGGGAAATAATGTTTATAAGAGCAAGATATGGTCATGGTGCCAGATTAGGTTATGACAAAGAATGGAGAGCCTATAAAGATAAAGCAGGTGGTGGAGAGATGCTTGACCAGGGAAGCCATCTTATTGACTTAGCAAGATACTTTATAGGAGATTTTGATTCTTCTATCGGCTATTGCGGAAATTTTTTCTGGAACATGGAAGTTGAAGATAATTGCTTTGCTTTATTAAAGAACAAAAAAGGTCAGATAGCACAACTGCATGCTTCATGCACCCAATGGAAAAATATATTTTCAATGGAAATATTCTGCAAGACTGGACAGATAAATATTGAGGGTCTAGGAAGAAGCTATGGCAAAGAGACTTTAACATTTTATAAGATGAAGCCTGAGATGGGTATTCCAGACAAATTTGTTTATGATTGGCCAGATATTGATGATTCTTGGGATAAGGAATATGCTAATCTTCTTGAATCAATCGAATCTAAAAAAGAACCAAATGGAAATATCTATGATTCTTATGAGTGTGTAAAATCTGTATTTGATATATATAAATGGAACAACAAGAACAATAAAATTAACTAAATCTATATTTTATTATAGCTTTTATATTAAGAAAAATATCTCTCAATAATCTTATTTTTTTACCTTCTTTGAAACTTCTCGATCTATAATAGATAGGCAGTTCTAAAGGAGTATAACCTTTTCTTATGAATCTTGCACATATCTCCCAATCCAAATCAAAATAATTAGATTTGAATTTGATTCCTTTCAAACAATCTTTATGAAAAACTTTATACATAGATTGAGGGTCTGTTAGATGTACCCCATATAGAATATTAAAAAAATGATCTGCAAGATGAGCAATAACATTGATAAAACCAGCTTTCATAATATTTGTTTTAGGATTTCTTATCTTCCATGTGTCTTGACCTAATTTTCTTGAACCTATAACAAATTTGGCTTGTTTTTTTATTATCGGATCAATCAACTTAAGATAATCTCTAGGATTATATTCCAGATCTGCATCCTGAATAATGATAATATCTCCTGTTGCTGCATCAAATCCTTTTTTTACAGCAGAACCTTTTCCACGAGGTTTATCTTCATAGATTATCTTAAAATCTTTTTTACCTTCATATTTTTTTACAATTTCTTTACTACCATCTGTAGAATTGCTTTCAATGATGATTATTTCTCTTTCAATAGGCAGTTTTACAGCCAAAACTTTTTTAATCAGTTCTTCAAGATATCTTTTTTCGTTGTATACTGGTAAAATTATTGAAAGTTTCATATATCCTCTAATTTATTAATGTAAATTTTCATATTTGATTACGATTCTGAAATAAATATTTAATATATGGTATTAATGCCCTTTTTTCAGATTTTTTATGAAGATAAGCATAGATAAAATAGAACCAATACTTAAATATTGGGTTTGGTTTTAATTTATTGATCTTTTTTATAAAATTCCTCAATTTTGGAAATATTATTGCCGTTTGAAAAAAATAAAGGGTGTTTTTGATTCTATCAGCATCAACATTCTTTAATATTGTTGTCTGAAAAATAGAGCTAGGGATAGAATCAAAACAAAAATCCGAGTCAAGATAATCATATTCCTTAGCTATCTCTACGATCTTCGTATCTGGCATCGGTGTAAAGATAGCTCCTCTTGGAAAATCTGTTTTCATCTTTATATTTATATCGATAGTTTCCCACATCTCATCTTCTGTTTCTGTAGGGAGGCCTATCATATTATAGGTTCTAAACTTGATATTATGAGAATGCATCCTCTTAGCAACGTTAATAAGATCTTCATTAGAATAATGTCTATTCAATATATTTTTTCTGACCCTTTCAGAGCCAGATTCTACACCTATAGCAACACTAAAACAATTGTATTTAGCCAAAATATCTATACATTTTTCACTAGCAAGCTCAGGTCTTAATAAAAGTACAAAAGGAAGTTTGGTTATTTTAGAATATTTCATTAAAAGTTCATCCATCCATTTAAGGTCTATTCCGAATGAGTCAGAAGTAAATAAAACCGGGCTCTGAGAAAAGTACTCCAATGCTCTTTTTATTTCTAGAATAGACCTATCGACACTAAAATGTCTAACATATTTACCAAGTTCTTTGTATAGATTTCTAGTTGATTCATTAAAACAATATGAACACGAATAAGGACATCCCCTTATCAAGAAAACTATCGGTGGAGAAGTTTCTAATACTCCTTGGTCTTTATAGCATGACCAATCTATCAATGGTAGATTATCTAAAGGGTCAACTAAGTCCCTTAATCCATTTTTATGTACCTTATCCTTCGATTTGACCCATAAATTTTTGATATTGTTATAAGACCTTTTATCTTTAATCGCTTCCAGCAAATCTATCAATGCAAATTCTCCTTCTCCACGGCATATCATATCTACAGAGTCATTATTAATAACATCAGGAAATAATGTAGCATGTGGTCCTCCAATTATAATGGGGATATCATATGCTTTTTTTATCTTTTTAGCTATTGAAAGAACTTCTTTATGAAAACTGCTCATACACGAAAATCCTATTATATCTGGTTTTTCTTCTGATATTTTGTGTAAAATTCTATCTATTTTATTCCCTACATATAAAATAAAATTATGACCTTTTGATTTAACAGCTCCACTAAGATATGCTGTTCCAGCATATGGTGCTGATTGAATTTGAATCATTAATATTTTTGCCATTTATTTCTTTACCTCAAATAAGAAAAAAGCTTTGTTAGATAATTTTGAATTTATCATATAATCAGGACTATTTGAATAATTTTGTAATAGTTCATTGGTTATGTTCAAACCTAATGTGTTTACACAGCTGTTTGATATTATCAAATAACTGATATTATACATCTCTTTTATTTCAATTATTTTATCTCTAACTTGATTTATATCTTTTTCAATACTTAAATTATTAATGTATTCAAAATATTGAGATACTTCCTTACTCCAAGGAAAATTCATCTGATTATTAGCAACTATTCCTTTGTTATTACATAAACTGAAAATATTATTATTAAAACTTAAATTTCTTAAAGAAGAGTATCCTAATACCTCTTCATAATTAGACCATCCAACACCGGGCGGCCATTGTGATGATTGGACTGTATATCTCGGAACTGCCGAAGTGAATATTAAACCAACTAATAATATTAAAACAATAGATATCTTGATCAAATTATTTTTAAAACCTTTAAGAATTATCATAATTGTAGATGCTGCATGCAAAGCAATAAATATAGCAAAGATAGACCACCATCTATAATTTTGTACAGAAAATCTAAAGTACCCCCCCGTTAAAATCCACAAAAATATAAAATACCATAAAAATAAAATCAAATAAATAAGATTCTTTTTGTATAAAGGATCTTTACTAAAAAATATAAAAATTATTCCAATCAAGCATAATACGAACAATAATACTCCAACTCCTTGTTCTTGATCCATTTTTGAAACAGTGGGAGCATCGAAAAAATCACCTAATGTTTTGTCTTCAATGTCATATGAATCTACTATATAGTTAAACGACAAAACACCTCCGCTTCCACCACCTCTTTCATACATTTTATTAAAACCTTGATTTAAGATAACATCTCCATAGAATAATAAAGAAATAATTAATCCAACCATGCCAATCAGTATAATTCTTATCGCAATCGATTCTTTTATTTTTAGAAAATAATTCAATTTATTCTGAATATATTCTCTCATAAAATAAACCGAAAAAAGTAAGAACATAATAATAGCTGTCTGTATTGCAGTTATTGGATGAGCAATTATTACAGCTCCGCACATTAAACCAGCTAATAAGATGTTTTTAAAATTTAAAAATGCTAAACTTAATGCAAATAAAAATACCAAGAATATAACTACAGATAGAGTGTAATTAAATATAAAATGTCCTGCAAAACAAGGAGTTATAATCAAAATAAATGTAGCAATCAATGAGAATTTTTGGCTTTTTTCAGAAAAGATATAACAAAATAAGAAAAAGGATATAACTCCAATTAGAAGTGCTAAATTAATGAAAATTTTCATTATTGAATATAAATCTGGAGTTATTTGATGTAATAGTCCTAACATTGAAGATAATCCTGGCGGGCTGTTTGGAAACAAATAATATGTTCCTGCTACAGAGTTATCATAAGTGTGATAATCTTTATTTATCGAGACATATTTTGCCCCCATAGCATAATTCCATGGATCATCATCTTCAAGCCAATTGTAAGAAAATGTACCCTTTAACATAAGTATGAAAAATACAATAAGAATTGCTAATAATATAATCTGGTTAACAGATGGTGAATCAAAATAATGTTTTATATTAAATCCTTTACTTTTTATTAAAATATAGGTTGGAACTATCAAAGAAATTATCAAAAATAGCCATATAGCCAATGGAATCCTGAAAAAACCCAAAACAAATATTAGGATAAAATAGGTTCCAAATCCAATAGATACTAGACTTAATAACTTATATAGTTTAGATTCAAAATTATCTGTGAACTTAAAGAAAAAATTTAAGGTTATCCCTAACAATATACAAATTATCAAAAAAAGAAATATTGCCAGATAAGTTTCAACTATCATATTCTCACTAGAACCTAGATTCCTAACCTTTATAAACCATACTATTTTATTTATATTAGATGCATTATGAACAGAATACTAAAAAATACATTTAAGAAACATTTTTTATGTTCAAAATATAAAATAATTAGGATTGGATCTGAAAAATTTCTGAAGTATTATATACTAAAGTTTCATACTTATTTTAAAGGACCCCATCCAGAAAAAACATTTATTTCAAAATATCTTTCGGGAAAAGGGATAGATGTTGGATGTGGTGGTGATAAGGTTATTACTTCTGCAATAGGGGTAGATCTAACACCTAAAGGAGAATATGGAAAATACGGCAGCCAGGAATTTTTAAAATCACAGGCAGATATATGTGCTTTAGGAGATAAACTTCCTATGATAAAAACGGGATCCTTAGATTATGTAGTTTCAAGACATTGTGTAGAACATTTTCAAGATTTTTTATCTCCTATTTTTGAATGGAAAAGGGTACTTAAGAAAGGCGGATTATTATGTATAGCATTACCAGATGATTCAATGTATAATTCTATTGCCATAGACCCTTCCCACAAGCATGTTTTTACAACTTCTAGCTTTAAAAAAATAATTGAATTAATTGGTGGTTTTAAAATAATAAAAATCCATAAAATAAAAGAGAGTTTAAGTTTTGTAACAATAGCCGAAAGAATAAATTAATATGGCTAATTATACAAAAAAATCTATAAAAGGTACAATTATAATATTTATTTTAACTTTATTTGCTGCAATTATTGCATATTCATTTAGGATACTTCTTGCAAGAAGATTTACAATTCTAGAATACGGTTCTTTTTATGCGATATTGTCTTTCTTATCACTTTTTTCTATTTTTCAAGATCTTGGATTACTTACTGCATTAACAAAATATATATCTGAATTCAAAACAAAAAATAATCTTAAAGATATTAAAAATTCAATATTGATTGTTTTTATTATCCTGCTTTTAGTTAATCTTTTACTTGGTACTCTTTTTATAATATTTTCAGACTATTTTGCTCTTGTTTTTCTTCATAATATCAATCTATCTATCTACATCAAAGTTTGCACTATATCTGTAATGTTATCCCCTTTACTTAGCGTATTTAAAGCGATATTCCAAGGATATCATCAAATGTTTTATTTTTCTTTAATTGATTTTTTACAAACAACTCTTGTATTTTTATTATCTTTTATTTTTATAGAACTGGGATTTGGGTTAGTATCACCATTTTTAGCTTATATTCTAATGTTCCTTTTATTCATACCTTTTTACCTAATATTCATAAAAAAGACATTCCCTTCTTTTTGGAAATTTAAATTTAATTTTGAAAAAATATTATCAAAAAAATTAATTAAATTTGGTTTGGCAGTTATATTGACTTGCGCAGCCGGAATAATATTTAATTATAGTGACACAGTTATGATAGCATTTTTTAGATCTTTACAAGAAGTTGGTCTTTATAATTCCGCTTATCCTACTGCGAAGGTCTTATGGATGTTAAGTGGAGCTTTAACATTAGTATTATTACCAATATCATCTGAACTTTGGGTTAAAAAAGATATTTTTAGATTAAAAGAGGGAATAAAACTTTTATATAAATATTCATTTATCTTAGTTATACCTGCTTCATTAGTCTTTTTTGTTTTTCCAGATTTTATATTGTTATTCTTATTTGGTTTGGAATATACTGCAGCTTCAAATGTACTAAGGTTACTTTCTATTGGTACAATTTTTTATATAATTTTCCAGATAAATAACAGTATCCTTATGGGAATAGGCAAACCTGAACAAGTAAGCAAAGTTATGCTATTTGCAGCATTATTAAATCTTATTGGGAATTTTATATTAATTCCACCTTATGGGATCATTGGAGCTACAATCTCCACTATAATATCCTTTATTATAATTGCATTCTTATCTTTTTCTAAGTTAAATAAGATAATAAGCATAGATTTTGTCTTTAAAGAATTTTTACTAATCCTTTTTAATAGCATAGTATTCTTGATAACCTTATATTTAGTCAAAATATATCTAATTGCGAATGTATGGATTATTTTGATCACATCTTTAATCTTAGGTTCAATAGTATACTTGATAGGACTTTTTTTATTCAAAATAATAACCTTAGAAGATATAAAAATGATAATCAATAGACTAAAATGACCCAAGTATCAATTGTAATACCAATGTATAATGAAGAAAGATATCTTCCTAGATGTATTGATTCTTTATTAAAACAGAGTTTTTCTGATTTTGAGCTTATATTCACAGATGATGGTAGCAAGGATAACAGCGTAAATATTGTCAAGAATTATATGAAAAAATATCCTAAGATAAAAATATTTAAACAAAATCATAAAGGATTGGGTGCAGCTAGAAATCTAGGTGCAAAGCATTCTTCAGGTAAGATTATGCTTATGATCGATTCAGACATGGTTTTTGATAAAGATTATGTGGCTAACCTGATAAGGCCTATACAGGATGGAAAGGTTATAGGAACATCACATGGTACTGAACTGGTAGCAAATAAAGAAAATCTTTGGGCAAGAAGCTGGTCTTTGAACAGGATACCTAATCCTCCTAAATACTGTGGGCAATTTAGAGCAATATTAACAAATAAATTTTTTGAAGCTGGTGGTTTGGATAATTCAAAAGGCTATTTTACAGATGTTCTTCCTAAAGCAGGACTTGCTAAAGTTATCAAAAATGCAGTTTGTTATCATAATAATCCTGAAACTCTAAAAGAAGCGTTTAAGCATTCTATATGGGTTGGAAGTTCATTTTTTAAAAAGAAAGAAGAATTACCCATCTATCTAAAAAATTATAAGTATCATCTTCTGTCAGGATTATTGATATTTTTTCTCATCCTAGCATTTTTTTTCTATTATAAGCCATTTTCCATGCTTTTTTTACCATTAATATTAGTAATAGCTATATTTTTAGGATTAGAATCATTCGCATTAAAAAGGCTTATAAAAGAAAAGGATTTAGCCTATCTGTTTTCAATCCCTCTGCTTTATATAATAAGATTTAGCGGATATTTTATAGGATTTACAAAAGAATTTTTTAAACATATCAATAAAAGATAAAAGATGGAAATCAAAAACATATTATTTATTCAGGCAATCAGTCAGTCTAGATATGGGGAGGAAGATAGTCAAAGTCTTGGATTAGCCTATATTGCAAGTTTTCTTCGAAAATATATAAGTAAAAAGTATAATATGAAAATTGTATCTGTAGATGAAGATTCTTTAGATATTAAAGATTTTAAACCAGATATTGTACTTATGACAACTGTTACGCAAAATTATGAAAATGCTAAAAAAATAGCTAAAAAAATTAAGGAAAAATCAAATATTCCAATAATAATAGGTGGACATCATATTAGTGCTTTACCACATACAATCTCAGATAATATGGATATAGCAGTAATAGGTGAAGGTGAAGAGACTGCTAAAGATTTGATTTTAACTATAGAAAAATATGGTTTGAATCCTGAAGAACTTAAAAAAGTAGATGGTATTGCTTTTAAGATAGATGGAGAAATACATAAAACTTCTCCGAGAAAAAAAATATCAAATCTTGATGAAATCCCATTTCCTGCAAGAGATTTATTAGATATTCCCCAAAGAAAAACTGTTATGATGATGACTTCAAGAGGATGTCCTTTTAAATGTCCTTATTGTTCTTCATCCCATTTTTGGAAAACAGTAAGTTTTTTTTCTGCAGATTATGTTATGAGAGAGATTAAGCTTATAATAGAAAAATATGATCCTGAAATCATATCTTTTTATGACGATCTTTTTACAATGAATTTACCACGTCTTCAAAAAATTATTGAGGAAATAGAAAAAGAAGGATATAACAAAAAAATTTCTTTTAGCATTTTAGCTCGTACATCTAATTTTAATGATAATATATGTCAATTACTTAAAAGAATAAATGTAAAAACTGTATTGTTTGGCTTTGAATCTGCTTGCGACAAGACTTTAAAATATCTTAAGCAAGGAACTACTAAAGTTTCAGATCATGAAAACGCTATGAGCTTATGTAAAAAATATGGTTTTGGAGTATGTGGTACTTTTATCATAGGATCTCCTGATGAAACTGAAGAAGATATAAAAGAGACTTATGATTTCATAAAAAAACATGATTTTACCCAAGGATCTACATTCGTTTTAGCACCTTATCCAGGTACATCACTTTGGGATTATGCTAAACAAAAAGGACTAGTTGATGAATTTATGGATTTTGACAAACTTAATGTAGATTTTGATAAAAATTATGAACAGACTATAATCGTAGCAGATAAAGTTAACAAAGAAAATCTTTACAAATGGTTTATCAAATTCAAGAAATTATGGGAATCTAAATATGTTTCTCAAAGATCATTAGCTAATATAATAAATCAGTTAGGATTAAAGGGTATGATAGAATTTGCAATCAAGGATCCTAAAAAAACAGTACGTGCAGCCTTTAGTTTTTTAGGTCAAAAATTAAAAATATCAAATAAAAAATAAAATGGTAGAAACTTCAGTCATTGTTTTAACATGGAATCAGAAAGATCTAACTATAGCATGCATACATTCTCTTCTAAAACAAAAATATGAAGATTATGAAGTTATATTGGTAGATAATGGATCTGAAGATGGAACTCCAGAAGCCATTAAAAAAGAATTTGGAAAAAAAATAAAAGTTGTTGCTCTAAAAGAAAACAGAGGATTTTGCGGAGGCAATAATGCAGGAGTAAAAGAATGTAGTAAATCTTCAAAATATATAATGTTCCTTAATAATGATACTATTGTACCAGACAATCTTCTTTCTGAAACTGTAAAAAGTATGAAATCAAAAGAAGATATGGGTGCTGTAGGCGTTCCAATATACAACAAAGGCATGGAAGATTATACAAAAGATTACTTGGCCAAGAACAGATCATGGACACTTAATCTTTTTATGGAAGGAGTTGACATAAATATAGACAAAAAATTGAAAAATAATTATTTTTTGTTTATCCCTTCTGGAACATGCTTCTTATATAAGAAAGAACTTTTCAAATTGCCGTTTGATGATGATTATTTTATGTATTCTGAAGAAAATTATTTTGCAATGAGACTATGGATAACAGGCCATGAGTGTATGCTATGCAGGACAACATCTGTATTCCATGAAAACAGCGTAATAAAGAAAAAAAATCCAAAGATGAGAAAATTTTTGACATTTACTGGAAGAAGAAACAAGCTCTACAATCAGCTTATATTTTATAATGGCATAACCTTATTGAAACTAATGCCTCTGATGATGATCTATAACATCTTAGAGACAATTGCAGACATAAAAAAGATTGTACCTAGGATAAAAGCATATTTTTACATATTAACTCATATAAGAAAAGTGTTAGACAAGAGAAAGTCTATAAGAAAAATAAGAAAGTTAAGCGATAAAGAGCTAATATCTAAGATGAGCTCGAAATTCTATTCTGAAGAAAGGTTCAAAAACCCATCTCTAAAAGTTATGATAAGGATAATGAACGCATTTTTTTATGTCTATTGCATAATTTTCAATATAAGGACTTTAGAAAGATCTTCTGAAACAAGGAAAAAATACGGCATTTTGTTAAAATAGATGTATAATACATAACCTTTAAAATAGGATATATCCTTATAAAGGCTAGTATTGAGGGTGATTGATATGAAAGTTGTTATATTATGCGGTGGAAAAGGTACTAGATTAAGAGAGCAGACAGAATTCATTCCAAAACCTATGGTTCCTATAGGACATAGACCTATATTATGGCATATAATGAAGATATATTATCATCAAGGTTTTAATGAATTTGTTCTTCCTTTAGGATATAAAGGAGATGTTATAAAAGAGTATTTTGCCCATTATAAGTGGAAGACTTCAAATCTGACAATGGAATTTGGAAAAGATGATCAGATAACATTTCATGATTCAAAAAAATGTGAAACTTGGAAAATACATTTTATAGATACTGGACAAGAATCATTAACTGCAAAAAGAATATCACTTTTAAAATATATATTGAAGGATGATGAATCATTTATGTTGACTTATGGTGATGGTGTTGCTGACATTGATTTGAAAAAATTAGTTGAATTTCATAAGAAGAATAAACGTCTTGTTACAATAACAGGGTTTAAGCCAATGCATAGGTTTGGTATTGTTGAACAAAAAGACGGGGTAGTTATCAAATTTAAAGAAAAGCCGCAGATGAATGATATTGTAAATTGCGGATTTATGATATT
>Ga0247841_10001023_pt1 | contig 67096 bp, 51 predicted proteins | sample LaCruzMarch2015__2_FD_192410 | JGI IMG/M metagenome (GOLD analysis project Ga0247841, IMG submission 192410) | Freshwater microbial communities from meromictic Lake La Cruz, Castile-La Mancha, Spain - LaCruzMarch2015_18m | ecosystem: Environmental > Aquatic > Freshwater > Lake | place: Spain...
AGTTTTCTGATTGTAATTTATTAGAAAAATTTCAATAATCTACTAGGTCGTTATATCAATAATCATATCATTCTTTCAAACCTCATCATCAACCATACCAAGTTGTTTCCGGATATGATAAATAATTGTAACTTGGTTCTCCATCTAATGATGGTATTCAGTCGCCAATACCTTCTGCTCGATCATTGTTAATAATTTCTCTAACGTAAAATCTTTTACCTGACAAATCTAATTTAGTCAAAACTAATGATCAATTCGTAACAATCGCTCATGAAGGCAATGAAGAAAAATCAAATTTAATTAGATACGCCGCTCCATCGTTAGAAATATATCCAAAATCAGATTGTCAGTAATTTCTGCTTTGGTAATCCAAATGTTTATCTGAGTCCAACGTTGTATCTTGTGTAGCTTGAAGTTCTATTTGTCCACGTGTGTATGTTTTGGAATTAAATACGTAATTGTTGTTAATGTTATCGAAATATATTCCATATCATGATAAATAATAGAAATTTAAATTATTGATAGTTGCATTTGTCGTGTTGGAATATATTCCATAATCATTAGCTGAATGAATGTTGCCTAATCAATCAGATTCTCATGCTATTTTCAAATTATCTAAAATAATGTTTTTTCATCAATCTATAGAAATTGCTGATGTCAGATAATTTGTGCTACGTAATATTCAACCAGAAATTGCTACTAAAGCCGTACAGTCAGAATTAATTTTGATTGAATAATCATTTGTATAATCACCTCACATCAAAGCATAGATAGTATTTCATGATAGATATTCAGGGATAGTGTTAGTTCATGGATCAATGTATGAGATTTGCATTTCTGCAGTATTACAAATTTTTTGATTTCGTCATGATCTGTAAAGACTATTCTCTCAGTATAGTTTGTTTATGATACTTTCATCTGTTGGTTGATTATTTCGAAATCATGAGTTTAGATAATCATCATAAATAGGGTTAGAAAATGACTCTTGAGCATATGATATACCACCCACACTGATAAATAACGTAATTAATATCTTGATAACTAAAAATCAGAAAGCTGATCAGAATATATATTTTCTATGGTGTTTTTGTATATGGATACCTAGCTTTTTTGTATATGGATGTGAAACGAATAAATTTTTGAAAAAACAAAAAAAGTGTCAAATCGATAATTTTGTATGTAGTGAGCCAGTATGTAAGAATTTAGATATTCAAAAATATCAGTAAGTGTGGTGTTCCAACCATTTCGATTCCTGGCCCATAATCTTGAGGTTTTAAACACTGGTTATTAATTGGTATTTGCATCATAATATTATACCTTATTAAATAATATAATATAATATAATGCATTTCTAATTATAAATACCCTATTTTTATAAGCAAAAAACGAGGTCTTTAGCCATAAGATTAGGTTGACATATTGCCGTATTATTATATGATAATATGGAAAAATTATTCTATTGATCGAGAAATTAAGTTGACATATCTTGATATTACTATATGATATTGTTTGGGGTGTTGTTTCCAGTCTTTTTTTGTGTTTATTAGCTATAATCTACTTTACTTTTATGCTATTCATAGAAGATTATTCTGTCTGTTTTGATGATTTTTTTTATTTTTTGAAAATGTCAAATAAATCTAGTCGAAATAAAAGTCATTTATCGATTAATAATTTAAAAATGAAAATAATTGGAAATAAGATTCCAAATAGATAAAAACAATAAATAATTTTTTAAATTTATTTATTAAAAATGAAAATCAAAGTATATAATTCGGAAAAATTTGATAGAAATAAGTGGCGATATGTAATATTTGTCGTTGTTTTTGCCGCCGTTTTCTTGGTGTCTATTATTAACAAAAACGTTGTCTGAATTGTGATTATGTTCTTTTTATTGTGAGGATATTTTTATTATTCCACACTAAATAGTCAAGTCGTGGAACTTGAGGCGAGTGAGCAGTGAATAAAAATGTGAAAAAAGATTTATTCTTGGAGCTGATTTGTCGGATATGTTTTGGAAATGGATGTTAAAACTCAAATTATAAGGAATATAGTTTTTGTCACTAATAATAGTCATATAATTCATACATTTCATGATAGTGCGACAAATATTAGAGATTTTGTATTTGAACTTGATAAATATCTTCCGATTTTGGAAGAATATAATCAAAGTTTTTTGGAAAAATTATCAAGAAAAATGAAACTTTAAAGAAATTATAAATTAGGAATGTTGAATTATGAATTAAAATAAATAAACGTTAGCAAACATTTATGAAAAATAAAGTAGGGAACGGTCGCGACCGTTCCTTACAGAGAAGAATTAGAAATTAGAAAAAAATCAGAATAATTTATTTTTTAATTCAATATTTTGAGTTCGAGATTGGTGATAAAAGATGCCGCTTGGCAGTTGATATGAAGGATTATAAGCGCGTTATTCGGATTTTTGACTATCAAGATAATGACCCCATATTTGTGACCATTGCAATATGGAGACTATTCTACTATTTTAAAATATTTTGCGATTTGGACAGCATTAGCGGACCTTTGACTTTATGTGTTAGCTGTTAAAAGACTGGGAGAAATCAAAGAAAAATGAAATGATCCTGATAATACCAAGCTTAAATCTGAATATGGTAAATTCGTATGAACTAGAATTATTATAATGTCCGTTGTTTATGTCGTCGCTATTGTAGTCGCATATCTTTTGCCGGCATATACATCCAATCCTTACCTTGTTCGATGATTACCGTTCGGAATGATTTTCTCTGCAAGTTTTATGTTTGCGTGAATTCAGCAATTACCACTCCAGATTTTTTGGAAAATGGAACAATTGAGTTTTACTCTGATCACAGCCAGGCTTTCTCAGATAATAATTTTGGTACCAGTTGTATACATATTTTTTAGGCACATGAAATTTGATGGAACCAGTCTTTCAATCCTAGCATTTTGTTTGATTTTGTTCTCAGTTGTTGCAAGTTCAATATGACAAAATCGAGAAATTCATCGAAGATCCAAAAGAATACTGCCGTTGAAAATCAAATTTGATTGGTGATTTACAAAAGATATTGTCCGTAGAAACTGGCAATATGGAATTTCATATTATCTTAGCAGTTTCCATACATTGATAGTGTTGCTTTTTCTTTGATGGTTTTTTCCAACTTCGTGATGACATGATTATACTGGAATGCGAGCTTTGTCATTGTCTTTGATAGAAATACTTTTGATTATCCCATCGTCACTTGGAAATAGTTTACTTCATAAAATTTCTAGTTATTCAATATTAAATAAACGCAGGAGCATTTGAAATCTGCTTTTGATGATGTTTTGGATAGGATGAATAATTGCTATTAATTTTTGGCTTTTTTCTAACTGGATAATACTGGTGGTTTCGTGAAAAGCATTTCTATGATCTTTTTCTTCTGTGCGATCTTGGTGATCCAATCAGATTCTACCTTTTTTGTGAATTGTCCTTTTCCGAAGTTTTATCAAGCAGGTTTATAATTATCTGTTTGTGGCTGTAGAAAAACAAAATGTTCTTTTGCCAATTAATTTATTCTGAGTGATTTTATGAGTCGGTTTATGAATTCGAGCGATACCAAAATATGGCTTAGTCTGAGGAGTAATTACTCAAGTAGTTATAGAATTTTTGTTTATGATATGAGCAATATGGGTCTGAAATAGGAAAAAAGTTAATCCAATATTCTCTTGGAAAAGAGTTTGGATTCTTTCTTGAGGGATGGTATTATTTGCAATTATTTGATTTAGCGTAACGAAAATTTGGAAAATTAACATGATAGAATTTTTCTGATTTGCAATCATATTAAATCTGGTTCTGGTTTATTTGTGTTTGCCAATTGTGAAGAAAATCGCTCGTGGATTAACCGTGGAAGATACAATTAATCCTGGTGTTTAAATTATTTTTTATGATTTTTCTTTGAGTTTATAAGATATTCTAATATTTTATATTTGACTGCACTTCAATCTGTTCCATCTCTTCATGTGAAACAATCCAAAATTTCTTTTATTTTTTCTATGCTAAAGTTTCATACTAAAAATTGTCATTCTGTTTTGATTCATGCTATGGTTGTTGGTAATTTGATAGTGTTATAAATATAAATATCTCAACTTGGGTATATTCTAATCAATCAATGATCAAAATTCTCTGCTAATTTTGGTCAATCTTTAATCTTTCCTCCCAAATCTATAAAAAATCAAGAACTTTCTTTTCATCAGAATGTCTCGTTGAGAACCATACCATTATTTATTAGCTCATTTGCTTTATCACATCATTTTTCCCATCTTTTTCTTTGCTCTTCAGATATCTCAGACAAAGAGGTTTCTTTATTATAAGTTTTATTAGTTCATTCATATCTATAAGTTTTGATTACTTTATATTTTTTTAAAAAATCGTCACTTAATATTTCAAATCATGTATTCTCTGGTTTCTCAAAATATTTATATATAAATTCTATGGGTAGATGATATTGTAATCAGAAGATAGTTTTATGTAATACATCATAAAATTGTCCACCAAATTGATATTCCATACTATCTACCTTATCTACAAAATTTACAAATCTTTCCATTTGTTTGTAATGTTCACGAGGAATCATTTTTAACTCAGATAAAACTGTGAATAATATACGTGTCGAAGAAGTCGGCTTTTTCTCATTTATGGCATTTTTTTCTTTCTTGTCGTGTTCATCAAAAATCAATCTTGATCAAAATAATGTTTTGTGAATTGCTTCTTTATGACTAAATTGCATAACTCCTGTTGTTATAAATTTCCTTGTATTATCCAGTGCTATACCATTTTCTGTTCATCAGGTGTCTCGATGAAATCAAGAATCTTCTTTCTCTCAATTTGGCAAATATTTTATTTGAGATTTAATGTTCTCTCCTTTTTGATTTTTGAAAAAAGAGCTTAGCTTAAGTAATTGTAAAAATCATTTACCATCTATATCAGATTCCTCTTTTATTCATCAAAATCAATCTTTCTGTCCATGGGTTAGTAATCTTTTTTGGTAAGCACGCCTAAATATTTCAAAAATTTCTTTTGGTTTCTTCTTTTTTTTCTCGAGAAGATCTTTAACTATTTTCTTTATATTATTTACTGGTTCTCTATTTCTCTCATCTAAAATTCTTTCAAGTGGTTCTACAATTTCTAAATATGTTTTTCATTTATTACTCATCGATCCAATAGTCGCGTCCATTGCATGTTCCTTAACTCTTGTAAAATCTTTTTCTATCTGGATCTCTTTTTGTTTTTCATAATTTTTGGTAAATTTAATGCTTTTTTCATCTTGGTCTTCGAAGAATAATAATATCTTTCCATTATTATCTTTTTTTGAAACGACTTTCACTTTCAAAAGTTGTCATTTTTTATAGTTTTTTCGTGTTTTTCAAGATTTTTCTAAAGATTTTATGTCTAATATTCCTCGTACTTCTTTGTTTATCATAACGTATACTTTATTGTCTTTTATGTTGTTAACCAATCATATAAATTCATCTCGTTCTTTTATTATATCAGTTTTTATATCAGCATTTTCATTGAGTAATCTTCAATATAATTTACCAAAATCTTTATTTGATAGTCATGAACTTAATTCATCATTTGTTTTTTTTATTACTTTTATCATGTTTCATTTGTTTTTGATATATCAAGATCATCACTCTCAAACTGTTACTGTGTGTAAATTTCTCTTGAATTTATCATCTTTTCAATTATTCCTCATAATATTTCCTTTAAAATTTAAAAAATATGTTTATATTATATCTCAATTATATTCGGAAATTGGAGAAAAAGCAAATTTTTTGAAGAAAAAGTAATTAGGTGGTAATTAAGTTGTAATTAAGTTGTAATTAAGTTGTAATTAAGTTGTAATTAGGTGGTTATTTTAAATAAATTAATCTGATTATTTTGAAAACATTAGCTATAGAGACTAGTTGTGATGATACATCTCTCGGGATTATATCTTTTGATGGAAAAATATTTACTGTAGATAAACTTTTGGCTTATTCTCAGGTATCTGATCATCAAAAATATGGTGGTGTTGTTCCAGAGATAGCCTCTAGATTGCACTCGGAGAAAATCATTTCTGTTCTTGAAAATATTTGACGAGATGAAATATCAAAAATTGATTTTATTAGTGTGACCACTCATCCTGGGTTGCCAGGATCACTGGTTGTTGGTAAAGCCACAGCCAATTTATTGTCTGAATATTTCCAAAAACAATTGATTGAAGTTAATCATATTTACTGACATATTTTTTCATTATTCCTTGAAAGAAAAATTAATGAAATCGAATTTCCTATGGTTGTTTTGACTGCAAGTGGTGGACACAACGATATATATTTGATTAGAAATGATAAATTAGAAATAATAAATGAGGAATGAAAAATAAAAAAAGCTAAATGCTGAATGCTGAATGCTAAATGCCAAAAATTTCAATTTAAAATAGAAAAAATATGAAACACCTTAGATGATGCGGCTGGTGAATGTTTCGATAAGGTCGCGAGGATGCTAGGTTGACCATACCCTGGTGGGCAATGGATTTCTGATAAGGCAAAAAAATGAAAAACAAATTCTGATTTTCAATTCAAAAGAATATTTTTATCCAAAGATAAATTTCAATTCAGTTTTTCGTGAATGAAAAGTCAGGTTTCTTATCTTTTGAAAAAATTAGAAAAGAAATGAATAAAGTTGATAGAGAAGATTATTTGTGATATTGCTTATGAATTTCAAGAAGCTGTTGTGGAAGTTCTTGCTAAAAAACTCATAAGAGCTTGAATAAAATATGATGCTAAAACATTGGGAATCGCTGGTGGGGTTTCGGCAAATGAAAGGTTACGAAATTACTTGAATGAGAAATTAGAAATGTGAAATGTGAAATGTGAAATGTGAAATGATAAAGTGAAAACGATTAGGCCGATGAAGAAAATATATTGTACAGATAATGCTGGGATGATATGAGTTGCTTGAATTATTATGAAAAATAGATAAACATTAATTAACTAGACAAACATTGATAAACAATTGATAAACGCTTCGCGATAAAAAATATGAAATCATTAATTATTCATTTTTAATTCTTAATTGAATTCAAGTGTTTCAGATACGATATGAATATTTCTCTGAGTCATATCCAAGATTTGATGTGTATAAGATACAGGATCAAAATCAGATTTTGCAATATAATTTACATGAAAATTTTAGAAGCATTCTCAAGGAATCGAATAATTATCCCAAATATAACCATTTTTTTATGCTAGATGAAAATAATTTTTCTTTTTTTAGATTTGATATATTTCAGATTTACGAAAATACTTTCACTTTCCAAGATCTCAAAAAAATTATAGAAGAGAAAGCTGAAGAGACTAAAAAACAAAATGATATTGATGGGGAGAGGATAATGGCTTACATAGATACTATTTACGTGGATTGAGAAGAGAAAAATTTTGTTGTTGGTGAAAAATGAGAATTTTTTTTTCGTCTTTATATTGTTTACGTGATCAAGAAAACTTTGAATGTTATAAATTCTGTTTATGGGAATTTTTTTGAAACCAAAAATTTAACGTTAGTTCCGCAATCTTTTAATACATTACTTTTCTTAAGGAATAATTTAAAAAAAGATAATTTCGTACTTTTATACATCACTGAAACATATTGTAAAGCAATCAAAGTTCAACAATGATTTTATGCATCGATAGAAATTTTAAATCTGTGAATATGAGCTCTTAAACAGATGTATAAGGATAATGGTATTGTACAATATCGATATAAATCTTATGAATTTATAGAAGTTAATCCATTGGCAAAATCTCTTGTTATGGAAACGTTAGAATTTTATTCTCAACTTTTCTGTAAATGGCTTTATGAAAAAAATTTAGTTTGAAATGATGTAATAGTGATATCATCTATAACCAAAAATGTTCATTTTATAGATGCGTTTAACAGTGAATACAAAAAAATAACTAATAATTATATTGTACCATTCCATCACTCTGATCATTTGCAGACATTTGATAGAAAACGAGATCCTGAACATATGGACGTATTAGTATTATTGAATCGTGAAGAAAGCATTAGGAAAACCATGATAACTGAAGATTGAAATAGGATTACAGAAGATTAAAAAAGATTACAGAAAATTAAATTTTATTTTGTAAGTTTTAAAATGAAACTTCGTGAAGAATTAGAAAAGCGTTGATTAATTTATCAATTTTCTAATGAGAAACTTTTTGATGTTTATAATAAATGATGAGAAAAATTTTATATCTGATTTGATCCTTCTGCTGATAGTTTACAACTTGGAAATATGTGTGCAATCATGGCAGCTGTCAATCTTATGAAATATTGAAATAAATGTTATTTCCTAGTATGATGAGCGACATGAATGATATGAGATCCAAGTTTAAAAGAAGCCGAAAGATTGTTTCTAGATGAAAAACAATTGAGACATAACGAACAGTGTATTTATGATCAGCTTAAATCTTTTTTAGAAAATTTGAAGAAAAACTTCTGAATAAATTTTGATTATGAAATGGTAGATAATTATGATTTTTATAAATGAATGAATTATCTCGATTTTCTTCGTGATGTTGGAAAATATATAACTGTAAATACCATGATAGCCAAAGAATCTGTTAAAAAAAGAATTGATGATCCGGATAAATCTATCACTTATGCAGAATTTTCTTACATGCTGATACAAGGATATGATTTCACTTATCTTTTCCAGAAACACTGACTTCAGCTACAACTCGGTTGATCTGATCAGTGGGGTAACGTGACGACAGGAATAGAAATTATAAGAAAAAAATTCGATAAAGAAGTTTATGCACTTACTATACCTTTGATACTAGATTCTACTGGTAAGAAATTTGGTAAATCTGAATGAAATGCAATTTTCCTTGACCATGCGAAAACAAGCCCGTATTTCGTTTATCAATATTTCATGAATGCCGCAGATGAAGATGTAGAAAGGTACCTAAAGGTACTAACGTTACTTGATTTTGAAACTATAGATAAGATTGTACAAGAACATAAAAAAAATCCACAATTAAGATCTGGACAAAAAGAGTTAGCAAAACAAGTTATCAAAGTGATTTTCGATGAAGATTCGGCGACCCAGGCAGAAAAAATTTCAGAAATATTATTCGGCGAATGAGATAAAATAAAAATAATTTCGTGATTTAAAAAGGTTGATATTGATGCACTTTATAAGGAAACTGGAGGAACGGAAATAAAATTAGGAATGATGAATGACCCCGAAGTCTCGAGGGCAGGTGAGTTATGAATCAAGGAATTATGCGTGCAGGCTTGATTGGCTTCGTCAAATGGTGAGGTAAAAAAACTTATTCAATCAGATTCTATTTTTTGTAATGAAAATAAAATAACTGATATACAACAAACAATTAAAAAATCTGATTTTATAAATTGAGTTTTGCTGATTAGAAAATGAAAAAAAATCTTTAAGATCGTGAAACTTGTGTAATGATAATTATATGAATAACTGGGACTATATGATCTGGCAAATGAACTGTCATGAATCGTCTTGTTAAAAAATTATGATTTGCCCATTTCTCTATGAGAGAATTTATTGTTAAAGAGATAGAGAAAAGATGAATGATAGTCGACAGAGATAGTATGGTAGAAGTTGGCAATGATTTGCGTGCAAAATATTGACCTTGGTATATTGCAGAGAAACTTTACGAAGAAGCAAAACAGTCTTGAAAAAATTCTATTATCGAGAGTATAAGAACTCTTTGAGAGGCCCAATTATTAAAATCCAAATGAGGATTTTATTTGTTATCCGTGGATGCTGATCCAGAAATAAGATATGAGAGGATAGTCTCTAGGGCAAGTGAAACAGACAATATATCCTATTGAGAATTCCTTGATAATGAGCATAGGGAAATGAACTCTGACGATCCCAACAAACAAAACATATCAAAATGTATCCAACTTTCAGATTATAAAATCTTGAATAATGGGACAATACAAGAATTGGATGAACAATTAGAAAATGCGATTAGGGAATTGAAAATTAGTAATTGATAATATTTTAATTTTTTAATTTAATTTATGAGAGTACCAATCGGAATTTCAAATAGGCATGTTCACTTATCACAAGCTGATGTGGAAAGATTATTTGGCAAATGATATCAGTTGCAAAAACTCAGAAATATTTCGCAACCGTGACAATTTGCTTGTCAGGAAACTGTGACTTTGCAATGACCTAGATGAAATATTGAAAATGTTAGAGTTGTCTGACCGGTTAGGAAAATTTCACAAGTAGAGATAATGTTATGAGATAATTATATTTTATGAATTAATGCGCCTGTGCAGATTTCAGGTGAAGTAAAAAAATCTGATTGAATTAGAATTATTTGACCAAATTGAATAGGATTCGATTTATCTTCTTGAGTAATAGTCTCCAAGAGGCATTTGCACTGCACTGTTGATGAGGCAAAAAAATTCTGACTGCAAAATGGTGATTTGATCAAGATTCAAATATGAGGTGAAAGGGGATTGATATTTGAAAATGTTGCTGTAAGAGCGAGAGATGATTATGCTTTGGATTTTCATATTGATATAGAGGAGGCTAATGCGGCGGGGGTGAAGGTATGAGATCGAGGAGAAATTTTGGGAATGATAAATTAGGAATTAGGAATGATGAATTAAAAAGAAGAATTGTAGAGACATTTCATGAGATGTCTTTTTTAATTTATTTTTTCAATAAAAAAAATGCTCTGCGTAAATTCATAAAAAGAATTTAATTCGCAGAGCACTACAATATAATAATTAATGGATTAATGGACGTTAAATGCTATCAATAAACCTCCAGAAATTGCGATGAGAAAATAAATTTTTTCCCATGTATCCAGCTTTTTCCTTTCCTTGAAGAGATATAATCCAATTACAGTCGGAACAATCATTTCTCCGATAAGGAAAAATGGTTGAATAATGGTTTGGGGTTTCAGTTGGTATGCAATGTATGCAAGGCCCAAGGATACAAATATAATGAACGCTAATATGGACATTATACCTATATCGCGAAACTTAAGTTTTGTTTTGCTTTTATTTTGAGCTTGATCTTGTTTGTAAAAAAACAAGATAACCATTGCAGCTATGAAAGCACTAGCATACCAAGGGATCAGAAATGATCCTCCGGAAACTTTAGCGATTCCGAAATAGCGCATCAAGAACATTGCAACTCCCCAAATTAAGCTATAAAAGCCTACATAAATAAAGAATTTGAGTGGGGTTTTTTTGTTTTTACCATCATGGGTTTTTTGGGAATGAATTGAAAAGCCAATAACCGCACCAAGACTTAGGCAGATGCCAATATACATCCATGTTGATAAGTATTGTCTTTCATTTAAAATGAAATAACTTAGTCCCATGGCGATTACGTCATCCCAGAATGTGAATATGGATGTTTTTGACAAAGAAATATCAATTGCTTTCCATTGGGCAAGGGCTGCTAAGCCATTAAAGAAACCCAATCCAAGGATAGCCCATGTTGCCCAGCTAAATTTTAATGGACTGATTGTGAGCCCTATGACAACGGCAAAGATGACACAAAAGAAGAATTGCCAAGCAAACCTTCTCGTACGTGATGGTAATCCCACAATATTCTTTATAATAATGGGGAATAATCCGTTACCGATTAAGATTCTAGCAAAAACGATAAATAACCAATTCATGAGTTTTTATTTAAATTTGTTTTTTTGTATTTGTTTAGAAAAACTTAATATATATATTATATCGCAAAAGTCAAGCTTTATTTTCTCACAACTGCTTCGTAACCAAGTTGTCAGCATGATGACTTTACACTTCTTCACATTGAATCTCTGATCGTTACGGTGATTCATTTTTTTTCTAAAATATCTTGGAATTCTCTAATCGTTTTGATACTGCTTTCCTGTAAATTTATCATGGGATTTTTGTTGTAAGCGATTAAGTTTACATGAGCGAGTCTGTTTTTCAATAAGTTAGCTAATTTGTTTGCCAACTCTGGTTTGTCTGTGATATCTTTGATCATGATATATTCATAGAAAATTCTATTGTCTGTCGCTTTGACGTATTCATCTATCACTTTCATTAGATCATTTAATTTTTGCGTCTTAGCTATCGGCATTAATTTTTCACGTATTTCTTGATCTGCGCAGTGGAGTGAGATTGCAAGTTTAACTTCTATTTTATCTTTGATTAATTTTTTTATTCCATCAATTATTCCTGCAGTAGAAATAGTAACATGCCTTCTGGATAAAGATAGCCTATCTTGAGCGAGCATAATTTCTATGGATTTTTTGACTTCATCATAATTTAATAGTGGTTCTCACATTCACATAAAAACAACATTTCTGACTGCTCGCAATGTTCAGTCTTCTTTTTTTCAAAATTTATTTTTTACAATATTATTTGCTACAAGTATCTGTGAAATGATTTCATCTCGGGTGAGATTTCTTTTGATTCACATTTTTCCCGTCACACAAAAAAGACAATTAAGCGGACAGCCGATTTGTGAAGAAATACAGAGAGTAATCCTATTTAAATTAGTCAGTAGTCAATAGTCTTTAGTCAATGGTTTGGGATACTTGCTTCGATGATAGATTATAACTGCTTCGATAATGTGTCCATCGTGAGTTTTGAATCAGATTTTGGTTGTTTGACTATCTTCCAAAATTTCATTTATTTCAAGAGAAAGAATATCAAAATGCTTTTCCAAATCTGATCTTAGATCTTTGGATAGAGTAGTTATTTCGTCCAATTTGATATTTTGATTTTTGAAAATTTCATAAAAAATTTGTTTCACTCTGAATGGTTGAATTTTATTTTTTTTAGCGTAGTCATTTATTGCGACTTGATCGAAAAGAATAGGCTTTGACATAAAGATTTTTTTTTGATGTAAATTATGAATTATGAATTATGAATTATGAATGTGGGATTATAAATATTGATAAACGATAGATAAACAATTGATAAACTTTGTAGGGGACGGCCCCGGCTGACCGGGATAAATTTCAAACCGTTCCTTACGAATTAAAATATTGAAAATCTGATTGTTTAGATTATAAGCTTTCATACCGAGTTGCTTTCGAAATCTGAAATCACTTCATTTCATTTGTGCTTCCAGTTTCTCAAGTCGTCGGTATATAACTTTTACATCCAAAAGAATTTGAAGAAATAAATTCTTCTGGTGGTCAAGTAATATTGTTTGGGTTTTATGTTTCAACTAAATTTTATGATTGAGAAAAAAATAATCAGACAAGAAGTGAAAGAAAAACTTGATAAAATAAATGATGTTCAAAGAAAGGTTGCATCAAGCAAGATTATCGGATATCTCAAAACATTGATTGATAAATTTGATGTGTGGGCTATTTATCTCGCAATGAATGATGAGCCTGACATAGATGAATTTATTAAAATTCTAAAAAATTATAATAAAAAAACTGTTTTACCGCAAGTAATGTGAGATGGAGTTATACGTTCTGTTATGTATTCCTCTTATTCTGAATTTAAAAAATGAAGGTTTGGCAATAGAGAAATTATCCATCCTCAAATATATAAATGAAAAATAGATGTGATTTTAATTCCATGAATTGCTTTTGATAAAAAATGAGTGAGACTTGGAAGATGAGGAGGATATTACGATAGATTTTTGAAAAATTATCCTGAAAGTAAAAAAATTTGAGTTTGTTTTTCTTGTCAAATTTATGATGAACTACCGTTACAAGCTCATGATGTTTTGATGGATGAAGTTCTATATTAAACTATTTATTACCCCATCCCTACCCTTCCCCTGAAACAAGGGAAGGGCCCCTCTATTTTAGAGGGGTTTGGGGAGTAAAATAATCCAAAACGTGATAAGTCAATGATTATTTTTTTAGAATGCTTTGCATTAGATTTATTTTTTTCTATATTTAAATATTGAAATAAGATTCATACCCCGAAGTCTCGAGGGCAGGTTTTACGCTAAAAAATGATAGTCCATACCAGTTCATTTATGTAATTATTGTTTTCAAGTTTTTGTTTTCACCGGCATTATGTCGATACTCGATGTTCAAGAAAATTGTAATCTTTATTTGCTTTTAGTGTTGATATTTTAAACCAAAAATTCATGGAAAATCTAAGTCGACACCATAAGCCGGTTTTGTTAAAAGAAGTTTTGGATTTTATTCCAAAAGATTGTAGACTTGTCGTGGACTGTACACTTTGACATGGATGACACAGCTTGGCGATTATAAATTTAATTTGAAAAGACGTAAAAGTAATATGAATCGATATTGATAAAAAAATGTTGGATAAGGCTGAATGAATTTTGAATGAGAAAAATGTTGTTTTCGTACATTGATCTTATGGTGATATAGATAAAATTTTGAAAAAAAATTTAGAAGAAAAGGCTGATTTTATTTTAGTCGATTTGTGAGTAAATCTTGAACATTTTAAGGATTGGGAGCGTGGATTCTCTATCAAGTGAGATTGAAATTTAGACATGAGATTTGATCAGAATAATACTCAGAGTGCTTATGATATTATAAATAAATACTGAAAACAAGAACTCAAAAATATATTTGAAAATTATGCAGAATTCACTGAGAAAAAAGCTTTGGAAATCGCAGATAAAATTATATTTATAAGGAATAAAAAATCTATAAAAACGACGCAAGAATTTAAATCTATTCTAAATGAACTATGACTTGGGGACAAGGCATGTGCTGTGATATTCCAGGCATTAAGAATACAAGTAAATCATGAATTAGAGAATTTGGAAATATTATTAGATAAGATTCCTTTGATTTTAAACCCGTGATGAAGAGTCTGTGTTATTAGCTATCATAGTTTGGAAGATAGAATCGTGAAAAATAAATTTAATGAATTATCACAATCTTGAAAATTTAATCTTCTTACAAAGAAAGTTATCAAGCCGAACTATTTGGAAGTAAAATTAAATAAAGCTGCTAGAAGTGCAAAAATGAGAATAATCCAAAAAAATTAGGAATTATGAATGTTGAATTAGGAATTTAGGAATAAGGGAATTGGGGAATTAAAAATTAGGAATTAGGAATGTTGAGTTAGGAATTATGGAATTGTAGAGACGACCCATGGGGCGTCTAATTAGAAATTACTTATTTTATTTCAGAAATCTTTTATGAGAACATTTGCATTTGTGCCAACGCAGTCATGGAATAAGCTATATGGTTGAATCTTAAATAAATATAAAAGATATGACAGTGTTATTGATATTGTAAAAATATCTGTTTTGGTTTTCTTTTTGGCAGTATTTGGATTTGTCTATTTGTATTTTGTGAATTTAGCATCTACGCGTTGATATTTTCTTAGACAGGAAAATCAGAAGCTGAACACTATCTCATTTCAGTTTGAAATATTAAAAATAAAAATGTTAGATTATAAACAACAAAATCGAGATGCCATCAATTCTACAAGTTTCAAAAGAGATGTCGTGGACGTACATGCAGAAATTGTTAGAATACCATCAGAAATTAAATTAACATTTAATAAATAATAATTAACAATTAAAATTTAGAAATTTAGGAGACAGGGAGATTTAATGGAGATTAGGAGAAAAGAAAGTAGGAATTAAGGAATTTAAAACTTTGTAGCTTTGGAACCTTTGTAACCTTTATTTATAATGCTGGATTATGATGAGATTCAGCTTTTTTGTTTTTTGCTTTGTTTTTCAAAAGCTTATCTACGAATAAAATTCAGTTTAAGTGATCTATCTCGTGTTGTATGATGATTGAATTGAAATCCTTGTATTTTTTTGTCTGCTTGTTTCATTTGATATCCATAAATTGGACTACTATGTTTTTGTGTCTTTTGACGTTTCATATTATGTCTGGAAGGGAAATACAAGCTTCTTCATAGACTATCATTTCATTGGATTTTTGTAGAATTTCTGGATTTATCATTATAGTACTACCCAGAAATTTATTTTCATTTTTTTTCTTTTGTCGTTGAGATGTCGCTATTATCCTAATATTTTCTCAAACTTGAGGAGCAGCAAGTCAAACACCTTTATTTAGCCACATTTCTTTTAATAAATCCTTGCAAAAACTTACAATATTTTGATCGATTTTTTCTATTTGTTGAGAAATTGTCCTCAAAATAGGATTGTTACTTCAGGTTTGTATTTTGTAGTTTAATTTGTCCATTTATTACTTTGGATTTTTTAGAATTTTTATGAATTTGGCTTTTTATTTATAGATTTTTGTACTTGAAAATCAATATAAAAAACATAATCTTAACTTTTGTAAATGATTCAATCACTGTAGTCTTTGCTTTTTTTGTTATCTTGTGGAGAGATGGCAGAGTGGTTGAATGCAACTGCCTTGAAAGCAGTCGTTCGGGCAACCGAACCGTGGGTTCAAATCCCACTCTCTCCGCCATTTATTATAGATTAAATTTATGATAAAATTCAAACGTATTAATTATGTGAAATTTGTTCTTACTTTGACCATTATTGTTTCTTTTATTTTGGTTATGGTATCAGCAAGATCTTCTGAGCCCAAAAACGAACCATTACATATCAACGCTAGTTTTATCCAGTGAGATAATTGATTACCTTCTGAGATAGACATAGCCAATATGAATGTTCAAATAGATGACAATAATAATGGAATAATAAAATACGTTGTTCAACCATGAGACACATTATGAAAGATTGCTAGTACTTTTGGAACTACAATCTCGAATATAAAAAAGATTAATAGTATAAGTTGACCTATTAAAGCAAATCAAGTTTTGGTGATTTCTGATGATGAAAATTGAATACTTTATACTATGGAAGAAAAAACTAATGTGGTTGTTTTTGCTAACAAATATAATCTGAATATTGAAGACTTTATGACATTAAACTATATGCAAGACGAAACAGAGCTTTTGTATCCATGACAAGAAATATTTATAAATATCACAAAGGATAAGGCATATGAACTTGGTTTATTAGAAAAACCTGAACCAGAAATTATACCAAAATCGACAATTGCTTATAGACCAGTTATAAATAAATCAGGTAAAACTTCTAAACTAGTTTGATCGAAGGTTGCCATTAGAAATACTACACCAAACTATAATAACAATAACGAACCTACACAAAAAACTACATCTACTATTATTTCACAATGGACGTATACAAACAAAATAGATAATGATTTTTATCCTTGATATTGTACTTGGTATGCTGCTATCATTACACCACAAATATTTCCTTATGTGGATGAGAAAACACAAAGCAGGCCATTTGGTTGAGATGCATCTTCATGGTGTGCTTGAGCAAAAAAAGCCTGATTTAAAATATGATCTGCTCCTGCTGCAGGGTCGTTGATAGTTTACAAAAGATGATGAAGAGGCGCGGCATGACATGTATGAAAAGTTATAAATTATTATCCTGATGATGGTAAAATGATAATCAGAGATATGAATTTTGTCGCAAAATTTGTTGTAACAGAACGTTGGGAAGATGTAGATAATTCTAATATTAAATGTTATATTTATCCGTGAAAATAATAGGAGATTACAGAAGATAAAAAAAACTGAGGATAACAGATGATAAATTAGAAATTAGTTATTTAGGGATTGAGGATTAAAATCTAAGCTATTTTTATTTTACTTAATTTAGACTTTTCTATGAATGAATTTCAACACAAGAATTTGTATTCTTATCAATTTAATAATTATAGACAAGATAATAAAATCTGATTACCAAAAAGATTTAAGAAAAAAACTTTTATAATACTATTGCTTGTCTTTATATTTTTTGTCTTTGTCTTTTGATTTTGGTTTACAAGAAATGTGCTTATTGGATTACCAGACATAACAAAAGTAAAAGATATGATTTTTTCTCAGGCGACCGTTATACAAGATAGAAACTGAAAGGAATTATATAAGCTTTTTCAAGAGAATAGAGAATATGTTGAACTAAGTTGAATATCACAAAATATGATAAATGCAATTGTTGCTATAGAAGATCAGCGTTATCGAGAGCATAACTGACTTGATACAATGGGACTTATAAGGGCATGACTCAAAAAATTATTAAACCCTGGAAGTAGAATGCAGTGAGCATCTACAATCCCACAACAATTAGTGAGGAACCTTTTGTTAACTAAAGATAGAAAAATAGCTAGAAAGTTGAAAGAAATTATACTAACCAGCAGACTTGGTGGTGTCTTAGAAAAACAGATAATACAACAAGGATGAAATCTACCAGCTGATGAATTACGTATGGAAATGAAGAAAAAAACTCTTGAACTTTATTTGGATTATATATCTTTTGGTAATAATGCTTTTGGAGTAGAAGCTGCTTCAAAATCTTATTTTACTAAATCAGCTATAGATTTAACAATATTGGAATCTTCTATCTTAGCATCTATTCCAAAGTGACCATCACTTTATGATCCATATAGAAATAGAAAATTAGTTATGTGAGAATTTAAAATCAAAGCATCCGATTGAAGAATTGTTCCATTTACTTGAACAATCGCGCAAGATATTATAAACAAGTTTAAACCAATACTTGCACAAGCTGATTTATCTAATAAAAAAAGTGAAAATTCTTCGTTAAGATTTTTGAAAGGCATAACATCTTTTTCTATAAGTAGTTCGTGAGGTGTCTATGATGTTGAATACGTGAATGGAAGAAAAGATCAGGTTCTAGCCAGAATGTATGAAGATTGATATATTGATGAAGGTCAGTTTAAAGAAGCTTTCTTACAATGACTTAATTATGTGTTTCGTAAAAATACTTTTCCTATCCAAGCACCGCATTTTGTACAGTGGATAATTGAAGAATTGGAAAAACAATATGATACTGGGACATTATTTAAATGATGATTTACTATCAAAACTACATTGGATCTGGATATACAAAAAGTAGCAGAAGAGACTTTAGCAGCAAACAGTACTGTTGTACAAAGTAATGGAGCTAACAATAGTTCTATGATATATTTGGATACAAAAAATTGAGATGTATTGGCTTATGTTTGATCATTAGATTATTTTAATGAAGCTATAAAATGACAAAATGATATGGTTAGGAGGCCTAGGCAATCTTGATCTGCCATCAAACCATTTATTTATTCTTTAGCTTTCCAGAAATTGCCATTAACTTTAGATACTCCTATTTTTGACATACCATTCAAAATTTGAACTGATCAACCAAATAATGCTGATGATAAATTTGAATGAATGTTACCTTTGAGATTAGCTTTGTGACATAGTAGAAATATTCCATCAGCGAAAATGGTTACGGCTTTGTGATGAGAACTTATAGCGAAACCATTTCTTAAAAGTTTGTGATTAAACTGAGTCTCTGATAATGTGGAATATGGTTACACAATAGCTTTATGAGCAGCAGAAGTTACAATGCTGGAATTAGCAAATGCATATGCTCATTTGAGTACAGATAAGCCAGCTGTTGTTAATCCAATATTGGAGATAAGAGCAAGAGATGGTTCCTTGATATACCAAAAAACATGAGAGAATTATCAGAAGGAAGTTATTCAACCTTGAATAAGATATTTACTATGGAAAATATTGTCTGATCCTAATAATAGAATACCTTGATGGATATGAAAATTTAATGTATCCTGATTAACTTTTGGTCTCAAAACTTGAACATCTAACGTTAAAACAGAAAAATGAAATCGTCCAAGAGATGGTCGATTAGCAGCATATACACCTAGTAAAGTTGTACTTTATCGAGCATGAAATGCTGACGCCACCCCTATGAATAGGAATGCTTTTGGTTGAACGATACATGCTAATCCTGTCAAAGGTTTTTTATGACGACTGTTGAAAAATAATTATATAATAAATGAAAATATTAAAGAGACCGAAATCACAAAAGTCAGAATTTCTAAAATTTCTGGTAAACTTGCATCAGATGCAACACCTGCTGATTTGACTGTTGACACAATCAAATATTCTGGTTGACCATGACTTTCGACAGATGAAGGAGCTACTTCTTTCCAGTTTGACTGAAGTTGTAATTGACTACTTAGTCCATACACACCACCTGAGCAAACTAAGATTGGCTATCTTATAAAACCAACAACATTTATGCCAAATGGTATGGATCTAAATGAAATAACACAACGACGAAAAGAATCATCATCCATAGTTTCAGCTTCTTGAGTTAGTTTAGCCAGTGGTAAAGTGACATATAATTTTAATAATATTTTTATTCAGGAATTAAAAACAATGTGTCCTGACAGACAGGCAAAAGAGGATACAAGTATTGCAGTACAAATTAATAAACCTTCAGATAGTTCACAAATATGAAGAAAATTTATTGTTTCTTATTCTGTGCAAGCTCAAAAAAATATAAGAAGAGTCGCTGTCTTACTTGATGATGTTCAAGTATGATCATTTAATTATAGCCAATGAGATACAAAAAGTGTGACAGATACAAAAGAAATTACTCTTAACTGAACATGACTGAAAAATGGTGATCGTGTTTTGAAAATTGTCGCATTCGATTTTGCGTGATTCTCAAATAAAACTCAGATAGATGTTAATTTGAATTTAGCAACGATACCAGCGCCAAGTCCATCAACAGGTGCTTTGAATACAGGATGAAATTAGAAAAAAATATTTCCGTTTTTGGAAATAACTATCAGACTATGTTGGCTCGTAAGCAGCTATACATTTAATGAGTGCGCAACCGCTCAGTCTGATAGTTTTTTTATTCTACTGTTTCAAGTTATTTAATTAAATTTGATAAATAATTCCCATCTATAATCACGATTGGAGTTATTGAAATATTATTCCCATTTTCACAACTAGTTCCATCAGTTCAAATTCCATTTAAATTACAAACTCGAGTAAATACGTTTTGTAAATTAATCCAGCCTTGATAATCACTTGATCAAAGTAAATTTTCTATTTGAGATATTCTTCACTGGTTGGGAGAGACTGGTATATTCAGACTTGTTAATTTTCATTGTAAATGTAATTTGTGATTTATTCATGTCTGGTATCATGGTGTTCATCAGATAATAAGTCCATTTATTACAAAATTTCATTTGAGATATATTCAAGAATTTATTGCATTTATATCAGAAGGAAATCATTGTGCGTCAAAATTTTCCAAATCAGAATTGTTGCTATTTACATACAAGATTCATTTATCCACAAATAAATCCATTGATGGATAATCAGATCTCATTCATCAAACTAATGTAATATTCCCGCTCTGAACTATGATTGTCTTGTTTTCATACTTTGTCGTCTCGCTAAGATTTATTATCAGATTTGTGTTTTGATAACATAATATTTTTTGATTGTCGGATGGTAATGTTGTCGAATTTAGCCGTGATTTTCATTTACATAATGTTTGGGAACTATTCTTTGCTTGATTAATTATGTTTGAAGAATTAATTGATGGTCAATTCAAGATAACTGTTTTTGTTTGTAAATTTCACATCAAAGATAATCTTTCGTTATCGGTTAGCGATTTTGATAATCCTATAGTTCATTGTATTATAATATTCCGTAATGTATCTAAAGCAGTATCTCATGTTTTATTTATACTAAATTCTCGACCAGGATTATTAGACACTATTTGATCTCAAGAGTATTTGAATCAACTATTAATGCTTCATCAATTATTCAAAAAATTTATCAATGCCTCATTTCAACTTAGATTTCAGCCAACAAATCATATTCATCCATAACTATCCCATATATATCATAAAGGTATTTTACCATCAAAATATTGGAAGCTATTTGAAAAATCTGATTGATATCTGTTCGTTTGATAATCTAATTTCGTTCATGCTATAATATAAGATTTATTTCATTTCCAATTATATGTTATCATTCCAAAAATACTAAATCTAGAATCGCATGTTGTGTAAAGTCATCACGATATTTGTAATTCGTTGTATGAAGAATTCATGTTTTTTAACAGGTCCAAACTTTCTTCGTCAAGTGGTCGAACCCTTTTTCATCTTTGGTTATTATAATAAAGTCATCTGACCAGTTTACTACAAATTTTTGTTTTTGATCATAAAATGATATTTGTATTTCAGCTTAAAGATTTTGTATTTAACCAGAAAATTCCTCAACCGAAATTGTTTCATGGTGATGTAAAATTAATATTTGAAAATCTATCTTTCAATGAATTTATATTTATACTTGGGAATTTTAGAAAAAATCAATTAATCAGATTTAAAAGTAGTGTTATTAAAAATATTGATATAATTAATTTTTTCATTCTGCGGTCGATATTAAAGTCTTTTTATTATATTCGAATTTTTGTTTTTTGCAAATTTCGTCTCAGATTGACCATATCATTTGACTTTATAAAAAAATATTATCTAAACTTGTATCTAAATTGTAAAATCTATAAAAAAAGAGTAAAAAAGTCTTGAAATGAATGCCTGAATTATTATAAGGTAGCCCGCAGCACTTTTTTTTTCAAAAAAAAAGTGAGTGTTTATGAAGTAGTTAATTAACAATAATATAATAAATTACGTTTGTTTATAAGAAACAAAAAATCTTTTTAAAAGCTAAAAAAGGATGCCTAGGGTAAAAAAGAGGATGAAGGACGTAGTTGATTGCGAAAAGTTTCGGTAAGGTGTCAACAACCGTTTGTAGCCGAAAATTTCCTAATGGGGTAACCTTCCTGGTATAACCGGGAGTCAAAAATGACCAACACCGAGTGAAGTGAAATATCTCAGTAACTCGAGGAAAATAAATCGTAATGAGATTCTCTTAGTAGTGACGAGCGAACAGAGACTAGCCCAAACTCAATTAGTGTAAGATACTAGTCGTTGCTAATTGGAGTGTTATAGGACTATTTTGATTTCACTAGTATGAAATCGTAGATTAAAATATTTTTTTAAAAGAAATATCTGAAAAGGTATACCATAGGGGGTTATAGTCCCGTATTTGAAAAAAAAATATATCTTTAATAGTTCCTGAGTAGTGTCAAACACGTGAAATTTGGCATGAATTCGCCCAGACCACTGGGTAAGGCTAAATACTTTTTTACACCAATAGCGCATAGTACCGTGAGGGAAAGGTGAAAAGAACCCCGGAAGGGGAGTGAAATAGATCCTGAAATTTTTAGCTTACAATTGAGTGGGAGCTCCGACTAGTTCGGGGTGACCGCGTACCTATTGACGAATGGGTCAGCGAGTTATTGGTAATAGCGAGGTTAAGACATTTTTAGTCGAAGCCGTAGGGAAACCGAGTCTGAATAGGGCGATTAGTTATTATTAATAAACCCGAAGCGTTATGAGCTACGCATGGACAGGATGAAGAGTTGGGAAACTGACTTGGAGGTCCGAACGGTTTGGAGCTGCAAATCCTTCCGATGATTTGTGCGTAGGAGTGAAAAGCTTATCGAATAACGTGATAGCTGGTTCTCTTCGAAATGCATTTAGGTGCAGCCTGTAATGAAGATCTTGTAGAGGTAGAGCTCTTATACGGCTAGGGGTGTCGAAAGGCATTACCAAACCTTGTTAAACTTCGAATGCTACAAGGAATATTACAGAGTGAGACTATGGGGGCTAAGCTTCATAGTCGAAAGGGTAACAGCCCAGATTTCTGATTAAGGTCCCTAAATATAGCTAAGTGGAAAAAGAAGTGTCTTTGCTAAAACATCCAGGAGGTTTGCTTAGAAGCAGCAATCCTTTAAAGAAAGCGTAACAGCTCACTGGCTAAGCGAAGATGCGCTGAAGATGTAACGGGGCTAAGCTATATACCGAAATCGAAGACCTTCCAGCTTGACTGGAATGGTGGTAGAAGAGTGTTCTTTATTGGATGAAGTTTAGATGTAAATCTAGATGGACGATAAAGAAGTAAAAATGCTGACATGAGTAACGTTTTCTGATGAAAATTCAGAATGCCGAAACCCTAAGGATTCCTACGCAACGTTCATCGTCGTAGGGTTAGGCGAGACCTAAGACTAATCCGGAAACGGAGTGTCGATGGATAGCTGGTTAATATTCCAGCCCTTATTTGTATAGTGATGTGGTAACGCATTGAGATGTGTGAGAGCTTGCCAAGGATATGGTAAGTCAAGAAAGTAAAACTATTTCGTATTTATACGAAAGGCAGAAGTAGGTAAATCCGCTTTTGTTTAACGTTGAGCTTGATTGAGAAGGATCTTTTCGGAGTGAATTATTCTCATAGTTTTGGTGCCGAGAAAAACCGCTAAACTTATATACAAATAACTCGTACTCAGATCAAACACTTGTAGGGTAGTAGAGAATACTAAGGCAATCGAGACAACTAATGGATAAGGAACTTGGCAAAAAAGCGGGCGTAAGTTAGCAATAAGCCCTTCCCGGTGCATAACCGGGACGCAGCGAATGAGGTGGGGGGGACTGTTTATCAAAAACACAGCTCCCTGCGAACTCGAAAGAGGATGTATAGGGGGTGATGCCTGTCCAATGCCAGAATGTTATGATCTCTTGTGCAAGCTCGAGATTTAAGCACTGGTGAATGACGGCCGTAACTATGACGGTCCTAAGGTAGCGAAATTCCTTGTCGGGCAAGTTCCGACGCGCATGAATGGCATAACCATCCCCACACTGTCTTGTCCTTAGACTCGGTGAAATTACAATCCCGGTAAAAATGCCGGGTAGTTGCAGTTAGACGGAAAGACCCTGTGAAGCTTTACTGTAAATTGATATTGGGCTGTAGCATGAATTGCTCAGTATAAGTGGGAGACTTTGATGCTTTATCTTTGGATGAAGTGGAGTCAACAGTGAGATACCACTCAATATATGTAACATCTCTAACTCCGGAAAAACCGGAGAACAGTGTCAGTTGGACAGTTTACCTGGGGCGGGTGCCTCCTAAAAAGTAACGGAGGCGTACAAAGGTTTGCTTGTTACGGATGGAAACCGTAATGGAAGTGTATTCGCAAAAGCAAGCTTAACTGAGAGACTAACAGGTCGAACAGATAGGAAACTAGGTGAAAGTGATCCGGATCTTCCATGTGGAAGGGGATCCGCTCAACGGATAAAAGTTACTCCGGGGATAACAGGCTAATGGAATCTAAGAGTTCATATCGACGATTCCGTTTGGCACCTCGATGTCGACTCGTCGCATCCTGGGGCTGTAGAAGGTCCCAAGGGTTGGGCTGTTCGCCCATTAAAGCGGGACGCGAGTTGGGTTCAGAACGTCGTGAGACAGTTCGGTCCCTATCTACTGTAACCGCAGGCAACTTGAGATACGCTGTCCTTAGTACGAGAGGACCAGGATGGACTAGCCTCTGGTTAACCAGTTGTCACGCCAGTGGCACAGCTGGATAGCTATGCTGGGAACAGATAACCACTGAAAGCATCTAAGTGGGAAACTTGTATCAAGATTAGGTTGCCCTCGCACAGCAATGTGTGATAAGATCTCCTGTAGACTACAGGATTGATAGGTGTTATGTGTAAGTCTAGTAATAGATTAAGCAAAGACATACTAATAGATCGAGTGAGTTTTTTTGTTTCTTTAATTTAAACGTAATTTATTATATTGTTGTTTATTAGCAAAAAATTATAGTAATTATAATTTTCGTTTGTTTTAACGGTGGTGCTGATGCAATTTGGTGAAATACCTGTTCCCATTCCGAACACAGAAGTTAAGCCCAGATTGGTTGATGATACTTGTACTGTCAGTACTGGGAAAGTAAATTAGCGCCACCATTAATATAGACGGATTAATATTCAGATTATTTGTTTTGATATTTAGGATAATAATAAACTCTTCAACCCTCTATCCAAATTATCTTGATTATCAATTCACAGTTAATCTTCTCTATATGTGTGATCATTAATAGTATTAAAAAGAGATAAAACATGGTCTTTTTTGAAGAGTTTGACCCTGGCTCAGGATGAACGCTAGCGGAACGCCTAACACATGCAAGTCGAACGCTTTGTAGCAATACAAGGAGTGGCAAACGAGCGAGTAACGCGTACTTAACTTACCCCCGAATTGAGAACAACTACAGAGATGTAGCTAATTCTCAATATGCTCACGATGGTGAAATTCCAATGTGAGGAAAGATTTATCGTTCGGGGAGAGGGGTGCGTCCTATCAGATAGTTGGTGAGGTAATTGCTTACCAAGTCTATGACGGGTAGCCGGTCTGAGATGATGTCCGGCCGCGATGGAACTGAGATACGGTCCATACTCCTACGGGAGGCAGCAGTGGGGAATCTTGCACAATGGGCGAAAGCCTGATGCAGCGATTCCGCGTGGAGGATGACGCATTACGGTGTGTAAACTCCTTTTTTGGTGGAAGACGAATGACGGTACACCAAGAATAAGGGACGGCTAACTACGTGCCAGCAGCCGCGGTAATACGTAGGTCCCAAGCGTTATCCGGATTTACTGGGCGTAAAGTGTCCGTAGCCTGATATACAAGTCAGTTTTCAAATACTTCGACTCAATCGAAGAAAGGGAATAGATACTATATATCTAGAGATTATTAGAGGTTAGTGGAATTTCCGGTGGAGCGGTGAAATGCGTTGATATCGGAAAGAACTCCGAAAGCGAAAGCAGCTAACTATAATAAATCTGACGGTGAGGGACGAAAGCTTGGGGAGCAAACGGGATTAGATACCCCGGTAGTCCAAGCTGTAAATTATGCTTGCTAAGTGTCTTTTTCGCTTTAGCGGAAGGGGTGCTGTAATCTAACGAGTTAAGCAAGTCGCCTGGGTAGTATATTCGCAAGAATGAAACTCAAAGGGATAGGCGGGGGAACACACAAGCAGTGGATTGTCTAGATCAATTGGACAATAAGCCAAGAATCTTACCTAGATTTGACATGCAATGTGTCTACGGTGAAAGCCGTATATTTGTAGCAATACGAAGCTTTGCACAGGTGGTGCATGGTCGTCGTCAGCTCGTGCCGCAAGGTGTCTAGTTAAGTCTAGGAACGAGCGCAACCCTCATCATTAGTTAGTATGTCTAATGAGACTGCCTCGGTAACGAGGAGGAAGGGGAGGATGACGTCAGATCCTCATGCCCCTTACATCTAGGGCTTCATAGACAATACAATGGGTAGTAACAACGAGAAGCAATACCGTGAGGTGGAGCAAATCTTTAAACCTATCCTTAGTTCGGATTGTAGTCTGGAATTCGACTACATGAAGTTGGAATTGCTAGTAATGGCGAATCAGCCATGTCGCCGTGAATATGTCCCTGTTCCTTGCACTCACCGCCCGTCAAACCATGGGAGTTGGGGCTCTTTAAAGATTCGCTTATGCGGGTTAAGGAGAGAACCGATGACTGGGGTTAAGTCGTAACAAGGCATCCCTACCGGAAGGTGGGGATAGACCACCACTCTAACCTATAAAAAAAACAACAATTTCTTTCCATGTTTTGTCTCTTTTTAATACTATTGCACCGATTGTTTTAGAACTCTTCAGAAATTGAAGCATCTAAAATCATCGGTATAAAAAAAACTGCTCTAGCCGGCAGTTTTTTGTGTTTATAAAAAAAATTAATTATTCTGATTTATACCCCGCCATTGCGGGGCGAATGAATACTGTTATTATAAAGCTTTACATGATTTATGTCTGATCTTATGTTTAAGATTTTTATTATTGTTGTTTATATAAACTATCGGATTGGAAAAATAAATATGTGAGAAGAAAAAAACATAATATAATAAGTGGAATACTGATGTAGTTTAATTGATATTGTAAACTGATATTGTAAAGACTATGCAAAGCAAATCATGAAATAATTCATAAAACGATTGGTAAAATCAGATTCTTACTTTTTGAATTTTGAAATTTAATAGCGACGAATCATATGAGTCATGTAGCGACAACATGTAGAAGAGAACTGACTAATCACCTTCCAATAAGTAAATTCATAACATTAATATTTTGGTGAGTTATGATATTATTGGCTATGTAAAATAAATTTTCTATGATGCTAAATCCTAATCAAATCAAAATACAAAATAAAATCAAATCATTTAGGTTTTTTCTATCTTGCTTTATAAACAAATCGTTTCCTGCAGAGAATTTCATATATTCTTCAGCATAAGCTGATATTAAATAATAGAGGATCACAAAATTAATTCCGATAAAATATCATCAATACGCTATCACGCCAAAAAGTAAAAGTCAGATTAAAATAGTTTGCATAAATTTTTTGTGCCAGTTTTGAAAGATTAAAGCAAGCAGAATCACTATTAAGAAGCAGTAAATCAAGAAAATCAAAACTGAAAGAGGTTGCGCATTATTTATTATATTGAAATTTCAGATTCATAAGTTTGTTAGAAAGTATTTGTAAATAAATAATCATCAAACCAATAAGATTCAAATTAAAAGAATTTTGAAAGCAAGATTAATTTTAATTTTTTTCTCTGAAAAAATTGTATTTATAATCCAAATTCGTATGTATATGATGATGATACTGATTATGATTGGCAGAACGATTTGCATTTGTTTGAATGGATTAAAACGTTGTGATGATAGCTATTATTAAATAATTTTCAATACCATGTCATCTGTGGTAGGCAGGGATATAAAAAAATTATTTATACTCTTCGTTTCACCTGCCTACCGCAGGCAGGCTCAGAGTGACAGTTGTTTTATTTTATGAACTAAAATGAAAATAGGTGAATTGATAGCTGATAAAAATTTAGCTGAAAAAGGCATCTTACAAAAATTGATTTGCGGCTTTTGTGGCATCTCGAAAGAGGAAATGCGAACAAAATCTGATCAAGAAATAGATGAAAATATTTTTAATCAAATCCAATCAGCTTATAATATTTATATTGAGAAAAAGAAACCATTAGAATATCTGCTGGGATATGTGGAATTTTTTGGTAGAAGATTTGTTGTCAATGAAGCAACCTTGATTCCAAGACCGGAAACGGAGTATATGATAAATTCGGTTTCCGAATTTATCAGCTGAAAGCTGAAAGCTGAAAGCTGAAAGCCAAAAAATAATATTCCTGAATTTATTAGCATGAAGCATGAATCATGAGACATAAAGCAAAATTTGTTGTTAGATATATGAACGGGATGCGGTGTGTTAGGGCTTTCAATTCTGCTACAAAATCCTGATTTCTTTGATGAAGCAATTTTAACGGATTTTTATCAGGATGCTTTGGAGGTAGCTAAAGAAAACTTTAGAAATTATAAATGAGAAATTATAAATGATCCCGAAGTCTCGAGGACAAGTAAATTGAAAGAAGTTGAAATTATTCAATCAGATTTACTTGAATTCTTAATAAATGATAAATGAGAAATTATAAATGAGAAATTAAAGAAGGACAATATTTGAAGTATAGTTTTGGTGGCGAATTTACCTTATATACCAGAGAAAACTTTCGATGAATGAGTAGGTGAGAATGTAAAGAATTGGGAGCCTAGACCTGCATTTGTCGGATGAGAGGATGGGTTAGATTATTATAGAAAAATGTTTGAACAAATAATCAAAAATAATTTGGAATTAGGAATTAGGAATGAGGAATTAAGGAATGAAAATAAATTAGTGATGTTTTTGGAAATGATGACGTGGCAGGTTGATATTCTTCGTAAAGAATTTTGAAAAAAAATGGAGTTTGAAGAAGTGAAAACATTCCATTTTAATATTAGAATTGTGAAAGCGTGGTTGAAATAAATTATCCTAATTTATTGGCGAAATATGTTTCTTTGTTTTCAAAAATTAATTTAATTTTAGTATCTTTTCCTAATATTTTAGAAAGAGCTTCTTCTAGATAATCAAGATTTTCGCGTTTTTCTAAAGTAAGATGTGTCATCTTATTTATAACTATGATAGTAGCCAGATTGTCTTCTATTTTGTCTATGATGATATGATCTTTGAGACTGTTTTTCAAGGACGGTCTCTCGATCTGGGAAAGCAGTTGATTTAAAATATTCTGGGATTCATTAGAAATTTCTTGTGTGGCTATGTTATCATCACTACTATCAGAATTTATCTTTTTTTTTTCTGGATCATTCCCCCCCGATTTATTTAAATGTTTGTTGATGGCGATTTTATAAGCAATGGCTGGATATGGATAATATCTCATTGTGCTTATGATTTCTGTAAATGCTTCTGAGATTCTAGACAAAAACTCTATATCATCTAAGAAATGTTGGTCTATATTCATTAAAATTTGTTTGGCGAAATTATGCAAATCGATTCACTGATTGTAAATTTCATCTATTTTATCGAATATTTTTTTGGGATCTTGATCTTTAATCAGATTCAGAAAATCTTGAATAAATGCTTCAGGGGCAACTCATAAAAACTTAGTGATATGAACTTCATTTATATCTCATAAAACACTTATTTGATCTACATATTTGATTGCATCACGAACGCATCATTCAGACATTTTGGCTATAATTTCCAGTGCTTCTTCGCTATATTTTATTTCTTCTTGTTGGCAAATATTCTCAAGATGTGGAATCATTTTATTACTTGGTATTTTTTTGAAATTGAAAACCTGACAACGAGAAAGTATTGTTTCAGGGACCTTGTCGATTAAAGTAGTCGCGAGTATAAAGCAAACGCTACTTTTGGGCTCTTCAATGGTTTTTAGCAAAGCATTGAATGCTTGTTTAGACAGCATGTGAACCTCATCTATAACATAAATTTTTTTCTTTAAACTGATGGGAGGATAAAGAGCTTTATCAATTATTTCTTCTCTAACATTATCTACTCAAGTATGAGAGGCAGCGTCGATTTCTATATAATCCATAGTTTTTCATTCGTTGATGGTCTGACAATTCGTACATTTATTACAAGGATTTCCATCTTGGAGATCAAGACAATTAATCGCTTTAGCTAGGATTCTGGCAGCAGTAGTTTTACCTGTTCATCTTGGTCAGAATAAAATGTAGTTGTGATGGATTTTTTTGTCAGAAGCCATTTGAGCTTTGAGGATTTCTGTTATATGATTTTGTCAGATAACTGTATCGAATGTTTGTGGACGGTATTTATTTGCGAGAGACATTTTTAGAAATTAGGAATGATAAATGATAAATTTAGAATTAAATAATTAAACGTTGATAAACATTGTTAAACGTTGTTAAACGTTGATGAATGTGAGAGGAGTTTATTTATTCTAATAAGATTTTCAATCTGAATAAAATGAAATAAATTAGCGTTTTTTGTCAATTAAATTTTTGACGTAATGGTTTGTGTAATTATGTATTGATTTCCTGTAAAATAAAATTAACATATTCGTATTGTATTACGTTAAACTAAAGCTGACAATGGATCCTCAAATTCTTTATTATTCCTACGATAAGGAAATTACAATCGGAAATCTGAAAGAAAAAACTGATTTTAAGTGATGCGATTTTTCTGCTATTGAAAAATTTATGACTGAAAACAATGTTCATTGAATCATAGATTGATGAGAAGATTTTCATTATAAATTTCTGTTGATCAAATCTAAACCATATATAATTTATTACAAATGAAATCTCGAAATTTTAAATAAACCGATTTTGTGAATTGTTGGGCCAAGAAAAATGTCAGATTATGCTGTGCAAGTTTTACGTAAACTTTTTGATGGGGCAAGCAATTATGATATGGTAACAATTTCATGAATGGCAGATGGAGTAGACCAATTGTGCCATGATTTGTCGATTGAGAATTGAATCAGGACAATTGCTGTCCTTGGTTGATGACTTAAACGACAATTGGATACACCCAAACGTAATTGGATAGAAAAAATTGTCTCAGCTTGATGACTTGTGTTGTCAGAATATAAACTTGATATGGAACCGACCGATTATTCTTTTCCACAAAGAAACCGTATCATTGCATGACTTTGCGATGTTTTATTTTTGCCGGAAGCTGGTGAAAAATCTGGAAGTTTGATTACTGCCGATTTTGCTTTGCAAATGGGGAAACAAGTTTGTGGCGTTCCCAATAGTATTTTCTCTAGTAATAGTGATGGGTTGAACAAATTGATTTCTTCCGGTCAAATAAATGTCGTCGTAAATATGGAAGAATTTCTTTCTAAACACTTTAAGAAAAAAAACATGGAAAATCAAAAATTTGATCGAAATCAGAATAAAAATTTATCAGAAAAAGAAAAAAAGATATTAATGATATTGTCTGAGAATAACTGATGAAGCTTACAAAGTCTAATTTCACTCTCATGAATAAATGCTGATGAAATAATTCCAATTTTGACGATGTTAGAAATGCAGGGGCTTATCTATCAAGAATGAGCTGATATTTATAAAATTAGGTAGGAGATTACACAAGATTAAAAAAGATAACAGATGATGAATTAGAAATTTGGTGTTAGAAATAAAGCATAAAGCATTTGGCATAAAGCATTAAGCTAAATTGATATTGCAAAAATTTTGGAAATTAATATATATATTTAAATTGAGTAATTTAACTTCTAATTTTTTTTGATGTTATTTCAGAAAAAACAAAAAATAAAAAGATGATTCACTTTGATAGAAATGTTGATCGTGATAGTGATAATCTGAATATTGGCGGCGTCGTTGATACCGAGATTAACATCTGCAAAATGAAGAGCTAATGATACAGCAAGGAAAGCAGACATACAACAAATAGCAGCAACATTAGTTGCTTATCAAATTGATCATGGACAATTCCCTGCTACGAGATGATCTATAAATTGTATAAGCTGATCATTAAATTCTGCTGGCATGCTTTCTATACCATTAGATCCAAATAGGGCAAGAACAATAGCTGGATTTACAAGTCCATCCCCAACAAGTTGTACAACGGCTTGATATTATTACTATTTCCCAATATCAAAATGATGAATCGCTGGAGCATGATTTGCATTGGTGGCAGCCACTGAAACTGAATGATGATCCAATTTTTCTACAAAGTCAAATACAATTGATATGGAAGATACTGATGTAGATGCTACTTATGAAACTATTTCTTCTCAATTATGTACTAGTTTTACAATAAGTTCAAGTGCATGAGATTGTAATTATGCAAAATGATCTGATAATTTGAGATATATATATCTTTATTAGAAATAAATTAGATAAACATTGATAAAAGCCCTTCGGGCGATAAAAATTTAATGATGAAAAGAAATGAAAAAATTAAATGAAAATAACTTCAGGTTCTAGTTTAACTCCGAATTTAGCTAGGACTTTTTTTTGTATTTGATTTGCGAATTTTGCGATTTCTTGACCAGTGGCTTTACCGTGATTTACAAGCACTAACGCATGATTTTGATAAGTTCAGACATTTCATTTGCGGAATCATTTAAATCCTGCAAGATCGATTAATTGGCCGGCTGATAATTTAATAGCATTAGAAATTAGAGATTCGGAATTAGAAATTGAAATATTGGGAAGATTTTTTTCAGAAGGAAATCAGATTAATTCTGGATATTTTTTTTGCAGGATTTTGAATTTAGTTTTGGATATGATTGGATTTTTGAAAAAACTTCAAGCGGTCCCAATCTTCTTGGGATCTGGTAATTTAATCCTTCTGGTTTGTATAATGATATCTGCCAATTGCCTAATCGTGATTCTTCTCGCATTTATTTTTCATTCTAATATTTTTTTCTTGATATCATGATAATTGTAATTCGGTTTGTAATTTTTGTCAGCTTTTCACAACTTGAATATGACATCAGTGATGATGAAATTATTTTTTAATTTATTTTTGAAAATGCTGTCACGATAGCCGAATTTACATTCAGATTTTTTAATTTTTTGAAATTTTTTAGTTTTTAGATTGATTCAGTATATTTCATAAATATGATCTTTGACTTCGCTTCCGTAGGCTCCGATATTGCCTACGGCAGATGATCAAACTTGTCATGGTATGAGGACTAGATTTTCCAATCAAGCTAAATTTCTATCGATGCATCGCATTATAAAATCATGCCAATCTTCTCATGCTCAAGACTGAACTAATATATCATTTCATTTGCTTTCTATAATTTTTTTTCAGCTTATGCTGACTTTGATAATCAATCAGTTGAAATTCTTGGTAAACAAAACATTGGCTCATCATCATAGAATGAAGAATTTATTTTTTTGGAATTCGGGTTTTTTTATTAAATCTAAAATATCTTGAGAAGAAAAAACTTCAACAAAAAATTTCGCATAAGCGTTGACTTGAAACGTGTTATATTTTTTTAGTGAGAAGTTTTTTTTTATTTTAATCATGAACTTTAGAAATTAGAAATGATAAATGATAAATTAGGAATTAAAATTATTATTCTTTATTTGTGTTTGTGCTAAGATATCAAGAGGTGAGTCATCGTGAAATAAAGAATAAATAATTGACCATGCTATCTTCAAATACATGCAGAAATAATCACATGATGAGCAGACAAATCCGTCAAATATTTAATCATATCCAGAATAAATAAACTTTCATATATTTTTTATCATCTTTATTTTTTTTGATTTTTTGCAGGATATATTGAATCTGAATTATCAAGAATGCTCGTATAATAAATCCTATTGTTCCTATATCCAATAGCAATTGGATAAAATAATTCTCAGGCAAAATAGTTCAATTGTGATGAACTGCTGGTCAGGAAGTGCCAAGCCCATATCAGCCAGGATTTTTGAGGACATAATCTATACTACCAAATTTTGCCTTGATATGTGCGATGGTCGATGTTCATTTGATTTCACTGAGTCAAATTATCACAAGCAAACAAACTATTAAAATTCAGATTGATAATCTTTTATGCTTTTTGATTCGCTGGAAATTTAATACTGCGATTCAAACGATTCAACCTATGAAAGCAGTCCTTGAGAGTGTCAGAAGAATCGCGATTATTCGTAGAATGATGAATCAAATGTTCAGTAATTGTTTCTTATTTATTTTGAAAAATTCTTTCAGGTTTTTGATTTTTTCTTTGAATAATAAAATTATAAGTGGCAGGAATGCTATAAGGAAATAACCGTAATTGTTCGGTCAGGAAAAAATTCATTGTCGTCTTGGTGTCCCTTGGTATCAGGTTAAATAATAGATTGGTGGCTTAGCTCCGAATTTAAAATCATTGAATACTCAATATCAGATTTTTAAAAATAAATCTGGCCGAATAAATTTAAGTATTTGTCGAATAAAGCCGATTATGAGAGTCCAGATTAGGAGATATTTTATAAATGAGATGAAATTAAATATTTTTGCTTCATGCTTCATGCTTCATGCTTCATGCTTTTGTAGAAAAAATCAGAGTCAAGTTGCCGAGAGAAAAACAAAAAGATAAATAAAACAATATTTAATTCCTACAAACATATCGTAAAATGATTTTCATTTGATATAAGAAATTCAAACTCCAAAAATTAATAGAACAGCAAATGTTATCCGAGGCCATTTCCATTTCCTTCGATACTGTTTGATGAATTTGTAATTATATGTGAAAATAATCGCAATGAACAAAAGTCGGATTGTATCTCTAAATAATGCTGGTAACTCAGGATATGCTCAAGCAAAAATTCAATATCGGATAATGGTTACAAAAATATGATACAAGACCACAAAGATTAAAAAAACTTTAAGAAATTTCATCATTAATATTAAGTAATGATAAATAGTCCCGTTATTGGGGTTAGATTATGGCTTAATTTATATCTGTTCGATCAACAAAAACAATGGAAAATAATATAACTATATTTTCGTTCTTTTGTTATTGCCACAAAAAAGCTTCGCAGACTCACCCTGCCGTTGCGGGATTTCGTTATACTTCACTTTTTGGCATTGCAGGACGCTTCGCTAGGAGTTACTTTTGGCATTGCCCCAAAAGTAACCAAAAGGTCTAGGACAATTTCAGTCTTTTACTGGTTATTGTATGTTGATGTAAGAATACGAAGGAGCTTCGCTTCCCATAAATGGGTCCCTGGACTCAGCTCCTTTAGTTAGAATTGAATTCATATTTTATTTAGATGTCCTAGCCAGTGAAATTGTCCGACTAATAATTTTTTTGTAGGAACCAAATCATTAACTACATTACTAATATTTTAGTAATTTGATTAATTATAAAACTTATATGTTGAAAATGGTCAGATTATATTTAAATTTATTTTGTTTTTTTTATAAAAATGGCATTATGAAGTTAAGTGTTGTTATACCAACAAGAGGTGATCAAAATATGAGAAATACTATTGAATGTTTAGAAAAGCAAACTTTCAAAGATTTTGAAGTGATTTTTGTTGTAGATAAAATACTTGAAAAAAAAGAAGCTGAATTTGAGGATAAGTGAAATATAAAATTTATTACGAATCTGAATTCTAATTTACGTCCCCATAATAATGCGAGTGATTTGAGAAATTATGGTGTCGAAGTCGCTAGTGGAGAATTTATAAATCTAATGGACGATGATGAATGGTTTGAAGATGATTATTTACAGAAATCCATGAATTATCGAGAAAAATTTAGAGAATTAATTGGAAAAGATTTCGTTTTGACTCCGACTTTGATGTATAGGAAAACTTGAAAGATTCAGAATTATGGTTTTAAATATTTCAGTTATTTTTTATCTAGGCCAATACCCAAAAAATTGTGAAGAAAAAGACATCGATGATATATTCAAATGTATTCGGGTAATTCACTATTGGCTCCAGCATATATTTTTAAATCTGTAAAATTTGATGAAGAATTTGATTTCGTGTATGAGGATTTGGAATTCACTTATAGGATTTATAAGTCTGGATATCCAATTATAGTTCTGCGTGATTTAAAAATTTACCATATGGAAAGAGATAAAAGCAAGCTTGAACAAGCTTGGGTTTGAAACGTGGATCAAGCTTATAGGAAAAATAAACATAGAATCCTTTTTGTGAAAAAAAATGGCAATCGAATCCAGAAGATAAAATTTTATTTATTTGGTTATCGAGCTCAGCCATTTTGGCTAATTGGGAAAATTCTGATTTTTTGAAAGTGAAAAAAGAGATGGGAAATTATTAAGTCTTTATTAAAAGGATTCAAAATAAACTAATCTATTTTATAAACTCATGTTTTTGCTTCGCAGAGTCACTTTTGGCATTGCACCTTATTTGTTCTTTTGTCATTGCCACAAAAGAACCAAAAGGTCTAGTCCTCACAAAGGTATATCATATTTAGATGGGGGTCATATTTTAGTTACAAACAAAGATGATGATTTACAATTCTTGCAACCAGTTGTGAGGACGAAAAATAAATAATTAAAAAATTCTTAGACAGTGAAATTGTCCTAATAATTTATTAAAGCGGATTGGTTGTAATGGCGAAATAATATTGTTTTTTAACTCTTGAGATTTTCAATTATTTTTTGCATTTTGAGGATTTTTCTTTGGTAAGGATAAACCTTGGTTGGCGTTCAAATAAATTCGCTTATGAGAAATAGGTGAAGTCTTGTGCTGATTACAAGTTTGGCTCATCATATAATTGTCAAAAATTTTTCAAAATCAGATTCTCGGTCAAGTGCTTGGAAGTTTTGAAGATTAGCATTCTCTGATTCTCAAGGGACAGCGAGATCATTTTTGATTTTGTAATAATATGTTATGTCGAAATATTCAGCTCTCGTTCATTTGCTCATTGGTACGAAGAATACTTTATAGTCTTGATTGAGATATTCTCTGACGTCGTTTACAATTTCTTCTAAGAAATTTTCGCCGTTTCTGTTAACATTTATTATGATATAATCACCAAGTCATTGAGTAGCTTTGGGAGATGTTTTGACGCTAGATCGATCGTAGGCGAAATAACTTGTATCCATAAAAAACTGAATATTTTTTTCCTGAAATTTTTTTTCTCACAAATAGTCTTTGAGTTCTTGGATACTATCATTGTCCCTTGGATAGATGGCGGTTGTTCTTTTTAATAAAAAATTAAATAAAAATTTGTTAAATTTTTTCTGTGGTAGCTGGATTCATCACATAAGATAGATATTTATCTTTTTGAATATCTTTTTGATGAAGCATGGTAGGATGGATACTATCCGATATCGGTAAGTGCTTGATATTTCTTCAGTTAAGATTTCTCATCAACCAATAATTATGGAATCTATCTGTGAATAATAATAAAGATCAGGAGCTATTCATCTGAATATAAATCTTAGCAATGATCTAAATCATTTAGGAATTTCTGTAAGAAATTTGATTTTAGAAATATCTATAAAATCTCTAAGAAAAGATCTTAGCCGTTTGATGTCATATGCTGCGATATAAATTTTTTTATTCTCTTTCTGAAGCAGCTTGATCGTTCATAGCAAAATTAATTCGTCTCATAGATTTTTATAAGACCAATTTCAGACGATCAGAATTTTATTCCCTTGGATTTGTAAGTTATTATTCAAAAGTTAACGGGTTAACGAGTTAAAAAGTTAACGGGTTGTATAATGATAACAGTTTGGCTGAGAGATTCAAGGAAAATTAGTTAATAAAAAAGCTAACTTGACTTTTTACGTGAAACGCCTATTATAAATGTCTAAATAAAAAATTTAAAAAAAATAAAAAAATAAGAAGGAGAAATTAAAATGATTAACTCGATTATTGTTGATACAGGAAGTTATATTCCTACCAAAATTGTTCCTAATTCAGAGTTTTTTAATAATGAATTTTATGGAGAAGATGGTCTTCGTTTATCACAACCTAACGAAGAAATTATTCGTAAATTTCAAGAAATTACCGGAATTGAATCTCGCAGATACGTAAGTGATGATTTGGTGGCTTCTGATATCGGATTTTTCGCTGCTAAGAACGCAATTGAATCTTCTGGTATTGACCCTGAAACTTTGGATTATATTATCGTAGCCCACAACTTCGGTGATGTGAGAAGTGACAATCGGAGATCTGATTTTGTTCCTAATTTAGGAGCACGCATAAAGAATAAACTTGGTATAAATAATCCCAAATGTATTCCTAAGGATCTTCCCTTTGGCTGTCCTGGATGGTTACAAGGAATGATAGATGCAGATTATTTTATCCGTTCTGGCGATGCCAAAAGAGTGCTTGTGATAGGTACTGAAACATTATCACGCGTATGTGATCCTCATGATCGGGATAGTATGATATATGCTGATGGTGCTGGTGCAACTATTTTGGCCCCATTTGAAAGTGATAGTCCTGTCGGTATTTTATCTCATGCTGTGAGATCTGACACTATCAAATATTCGAATCTTCTTTGGATGGGTCCTTCTTATAATCCAAATTATCCAAGTAATGATTTATTTCTCAAGATGAGTGGTAATGTTTTGTATGGTTATGCCCTGGATTATGTGCCGGGAATTATTAAGGAAGCTTTGGATAGGGCAGGATTAAATTTATCCGATATCACTAAATTATGTATCCATCAGGCAAATTCCAAAATGGACCATGGAATACTTGCAAATACCTGTAAAATTTATGGGTATACAAAGGGGTTTCTTGATAAGTCGTTGTTGCCAAAGAAACAAACCGATGCTACCATCGGAGAAATTATCAACAAATATGGGATTAACGATATTCCTCCTGATATTATGCCAATGACTATAAGTTGGCTTGGTAATTCATCGGTAGCTACTGTACCAACCTTGCTTGATCTTTTATTTAAAGGTAAACTTAATGGGCATAATTTAGACAAGGGAAATATTGCCGTGATTGGTGCTATAGGAGCTGGGATGGCTATCAATGGTGTAGTTTATAAAATGCCGTATTAAATATGATTAATGAAATTAATTCTATCCTTCGGCATGTCCGAAGGATTTTTTTATATTTTAAAAATCACTTCGTGATGAAGTGATTTTTCTTTACATCATCAACTTAGAAAATTTATTTTTTCTTAACCATAACACTATTGAGTATAAGACCGATAAGTCGTCAAAGAATAAGCCCAACGATGAAAGTAAAGATAACTAGAATAATCATTTTACCGAAATTGAATGGTGTGATAATCCAATATGGCTGGATAAAGTGTAATCAAAAGATTCGATTAAGGAAATTTTGGAATGTCGTTGGTATAAAGGCAACTCATAATGCCCAAAGAAAATGAATACCACCAATTAAAACTCACATTAATAAAGCGAATTTTTTTTGATTGATCATGAAATAATAGCAAAAAGGATAAAAGGTATGATACTTATTAATATTTTTTTCATATCTTTTGTCAAAAGGAATTTTTCAAACAAAAAAATCACTTCTTGCCACGGAATTTATCATGGCGTTGTGAAGTGATTTTTTTTATTATTTATAAATCCTCCTGTGCCTGCCTGTCCGGTAGGCAGGCTTTGCACCACCCCTCCTTTTACAAAGGAGGACAAAAATTATTTGTCTGCGTCTATTACTTCGCCTTCTACTGGTTTTTCTCATTCAATTTCTTGATTTGGATTTGGAGTTTGTCAACTTGGTGCTGCTTGGTATTTGTTATAAAGAACAGCGAATTCAGCTTGAATTCTTTCAATTTCTTTATCAATATCTTCTTTGCTAGAATCTTCTTTTTCTTTGATAGACTTACCATCAGCAATTAATTTGTTAATTGTCTCTTTCTCATCGTCAGGAATTTTATCTTTATTTTCAGTCAGGGTATTTTCCATTTGATAAATAAGAGCTTCCATTCTATTTTTTGATTCTACCATTTCTCTTCTTTTGCGATCTTCTTCTGCAAAATTTTCTGCCTCTGCTTTGGCCTTAGTAATTTCATCATCGGAAAGGTTGGTAGATCATTGAATTTTAACTGATTGATTTTTGCCGGTAGATTTTTCTTTGGCTGTTACGTTTAAGATTCAATTTGCATCGATATCGAAGCTTACTTCGATTTGTGGCTGTCATCTTCTCATCATAGGAATTCATTCAAGATTGAACATTCATAGATCCTTATTATCTTTAGCAAATTGTCTTTCTCATTGTGTTACGTGAACAGTAACTGCGGTTTGATTGTCGGCTGCTGTTGTAAATGTATTCTCTTTCTTGGCTGGGATAGTTGTATTTCTTGGTATCATAACATGAGCAAGTCATCATTCAACTTCCACTGCAAGACTCAATGGAGTAACATCGAGTAACAAAATATCTTTCACATCTCCATGAATAATTCATCATTGGATAGCGGCTCCTTGTGCAACAGATTCATCTGGATTGACTGTTGCCTTAGGTTCTTGTCAGAATATATCTTTTACTAATTTCATTACCGCTGGCATTCTAGTAGATCATCCAACAAGTATGATTTCATTAATCTCACTTTTTTTCAATTTAGAATCTTTGAGTGCTTGCTGACATGGCTCTTTACATCTATCAAATAGATCTTTACACATATTTTCAAATTGTGCTCTTGTCAAACTTGTTTCGAGATTTCTAGGTTGTCCGTCTTTACCAGTGATGATAAAAGGTATAGAAATATCTACTCTTTCAGTCTGGGATAATTGATGCTTAGCGTTCTCAGCCTCATTTTTAATTCTTTGCATTGACATAGCATTGTCCCTAAGATCGATTTTCTCTTTCTTTTTGAATTCTTCAACAATATAATTTATAATTCTCTGATCAAAATCTGTTCATCCAAGATGTGTATCTCAGCTTGTTGAGAGAACTTGAAATGTTCATTCAGCTCCGATTTCCAAAACTGTTACATCAAAAGTTCATCACCCAAGATCGAATACGACTATTTTTTCGTCTTTATTTTTTCATTCGCCATAAGCTAGGGATGCTGCCGTTGGCTCGTTGATAATTCTTTCAACTTTGAGTCATGCAATCTCTCATGCCGCTTTGGTAGCGTTCCTTTGAGAGTCGTTAAAATATGCTGGTACGGTAATAACGGCTTGAGTGATCGTTTCACCGAGAAATTTTTCAGCATCTTCTTTTAACTTTCTTAGAACGAAAGATGAAATTTGTTCAGGCTTATATTCTTTGCCATCAATGACGATAAGAACTCCGCCATCTTTAGATTCTTTGATATTATAAGGAAGATTCTCCTTATCTTTTATCTCGGAATATTTTCTTCAGATAAATCTTTTTACTTCATAAATTACATTCTTTGGTTCAAGAATTGCTTTCCTTTTTGCAAGATCACCAACAAGTAGTTCATCTCATTTTACATAAATAGTAGATGGAGTAGTCCTATTCCCTTCGGAATTTGCAATAACCTCTGATTTATCTCATAGCATATATGCCACACAAGAATTAGTTGTTCCGAGATCGATTCAAATAATTTTTCACATGATTAATAAAATTAAAATATAAATGGTTAGTGGTCAATAGTTAGTAGCTGATAGTTTTAAAGGATTTTCTATGGACTATTAACTAATAACTATAAACTGAATTTTTTGCTTAAAAAAATTCCATAGCACGTAGAGTATAATCATGCTACGAAAAAAATCAAGTCTTTTTTGCAAAAAGATAAAAGATTTTTTTCTTAATATTTTTTGATTTGAAATTGGACTAGAAATGCGTAAATAAATGCTACAAGCTTTATGCTATATGCTATAAGCCATAAAATGGAAATTGAAAGATTTATTTGGTACAAAAATAATGTTGGAGAATGTTTATTTATTTACTGGGGAAGAAAGATATCTTCTTGATAAAGAATTAGTTAGGCGAAAAGAAAATTTTGTTGCAAAATTTTGACCTGATAGCGTTTTCCTGTTTGATTTGGAAGAATTTAATCCTTCAGAGATTAAACAAGCAATTTATGAGAGGGGTCTTTTTACAACAAAAAAGCTGATAATTATAAATTGATTGCCATTGGTTGCTTTGGCAAAATTATCTAAAGAAAAAACTGAAATTATAGAGAAATTTACAGAAGAATTCGTTGCCAGTGGATGAAAAATCCCTGAAGAAACTTTAATTGTATTTGTTAATACCAAACCTGATAAGAGACTCAGATTCTATAAGTTTTTGGAAAAGAATGTTAAGGAAGTGAAAGAATATAATCATTGTAAGCCAGCCGAAATAAAAAAATTTGTAACGCAGGAATTAGGATGACTAGAAATAAATTCTGACACAATTGAATATTTGATTGGAAAAATTGGATGAGATCTTTATCGTATCCGGTCTGAATGTGAAAAATTAAAAATTCGATGTGAACAAAAAAAAATAAAAAAAATTGATGAAAAAATGATAGATAATATAACTTATGGTCATGTTGCACTAAATGCTTTCACGCTTATAGACAACCTATTAACTAACAAAAAGAAAGCTATTCAAATAGTTGAAAAGATAAAAGAAGATGGAAGTGATCGAAATCAATTCGCTGGTATGATTTATCGGGCATTGAAATTGTATATTTATTTGATGGATTTGTATAAGCAAGGTTTCAAAGATTCAAAAGAAATTGCGAAAATTCTTTTTATGAATCCATGGCAAGTGAGCCAAAATATGAAAAATATATCGCAAATAATGGATCATGAAAAGGAAATAAAGAATTTTTATAATAAATTAATGGAATTGGATGTAGATATAAAATCTTGAAAATTATCTGATACGTATTTTTGGCTAGGAGCGAAGAAATTAATTTATAGTCTTTAGGAGATGTGGAGATTTAATGGAGACTGGGAGATGAATGTTGATAAACGTTGATAAACGTGGTTAAACATTGATAAAATAAATATTTAAAATCAGATTTGTTATTATGAAAAAAATTACTTTAATTATTATGATTTGTTTTTTGCTTTTTGGAACAGGATTTTGATATCTTGAAGAAAACTTTTTTTGTATTTTGAAAAAAGATGATATAAGAATTTCTTTGAACAAAACTAATGGATATAAATGTAATGAATATATCAAAAGTATAGAAAAGTCCATGACAGATACTTATAAGGACTTACTTACTATACAATGATATATAGATAAGAAACAAAACCTTGGTTATCGAAAACCAGTTAAACAGGAAAAGATAAAAAAAATAAATGATTTACAAGTTTTTAGATTGAAACTAAAGGATAGTATGAAAGTATTCGAAGATAATCTTTTAAAAAAATATAAGGAATTCTTCCTCGCTGACATAGATTCTTATAAATGAAAATTGAAAAGAGCATTATTTAATCTTAATAACCTATCTTGAAATATTTCAAATATTTATTTGCATAAATATACTATTCCAGTCCAACAACAATTAGATACAATTCAACAAATATCTCAAACTACTGGTTTTCAAGAGTTGTTGGTTTTGGTTAATAAATATGTTTATCTCAAAAAACAAATGGAATGAAAATCTGATTAATTACCTCTGGCAATGAAATGCTGACTTTATTTAAATTTTTGAATAAATATGATAATGAATATATCATATATTATGATTTTTCTAATCGACCATATGGTGATAAAACTTTTGAGGATAATCTATTATCAATAAAAAAATGAATTGATTTCTTGAAATCTAAGTGAATCGAAAAAATCATATTGCCGCCGATTTATGAACTCTCGCTACATGCTGAAAGCTTAAAGCTAAATGCCAAGAAAAGTAAAAAGAATGAAAAAAATAAAAAAGAGCATTATTCTGATTTGATTCTACCTTTATTTAAGAATTACGTTTTGGATTATTGTATGAAATATTCATTAGTTTGAAAAATTTGATTAATTTGAGATTTCGCCGATATTCAAACTGCGCAAAAACTAATGAAAGATTTAGAAAAAGATTATAAATTGAATGATCATCAAAGAAATATCAAAAAATTTAATAATCCATTTGTCTATCGAGCAAAAGAAGTAAATATGCGAAAATATTTTCTTACGACGTTTTCTTATTCAGATTTTATGGTAAATAAAGTTATAAAATTTGATCTTAGGTATTTTAAGGATGCTATGGTAGATACCATGATTCCTATGAATTATTGATATTTTAATTTCCAAAAAACAATTAGCAAGTATTTTAATTTCAAAAAGATAAAATTCCATAAGTTTGAAAGATTAGAAGAAATCTTTCAAACAGCTACAAGCTGCAAACTACAAGCTAAATGAAAATATGATGTGAAAATATTCTATACATGACATTGTGAACTATTGAAAAGGGAAAAAAGACTGATGTGGTTATTGGAGAAAGGGAAAACAATAGAATTATGAATTATGAATGTTGAATTATGAATTAAAATTAGAAATGATAAACATTGATAAAATTGGCTAAACTTTGATAAATATTGTTAAAAATTAAATTTTAGAAATTGAAAATTCATACTTAACATTTAACACTTAACATTTAACACTTAACACTTAACATTTAACATTTAACACTTAACATTTAACATTTAACACTTAACATTTAACACTTAACACTTAACATTTAACATTTAACACTTAACATTATTGTTTAATATGTATAATCCGTATGATTATTATTTCAAGAAAGCAAAAACTCAATGATATAAAGCTAGAAGTGCATTTAAACTTGAAGAAATTCAGAATAAATTTCATCTTTTTTCTAAGAAAACCAAAACGATTATAGATGTTTGATGTGCCCCTGGGAGCCGACTTCAGTACGCAGTAGGTAATTTACAAAAATTAGGAATAAAAGATTTTCAAATAATCTGATTCGATATCAAAAGTGTTGAAATTAATTTGCCATGAGTGAAAACATATAAACAAGATATCACCGATAGAGAAAAAATTTTTTGAATTTTGAAAGAGAATAAGATTTGAAAAGTAGATTTAATCCAATCTGATATGGCACCCAATACTATTGGGATCAAAGATATCGATGCAATGAGATCGTTTAATTTACTTGAACAAATAATGCGAATTTTCAAAGAGATTTTGAAACCTGATGGCAAATTTGTAATCAAAGTTTTTATGTGACCTTGATTTGAAGAGTATGTTCGTGAAATGAAAAAAATATTTGGAGCCAGAAATATTAAAATTTTTAAACCACAGAGTAGTAGAGCTGAAAGCAAGGAAATTTATGTTATAAAAATATAAATGGAACCGTTTTATAATGCAAACGAAATATTTAATTCCATTTTAGTAAAAGCCATATTAAAAAAATTTTTCAAAAATCAAGAAATTGAGTTTATACAAAGACCAACATCTTTTATAATTCGTTTAAAAAATGAACCTGAAGATAAAAGTTTTAGAATTATTCTTTTGCCACCTCACGGATTTACGGCAAATAAATTAGATGAAACTAATCCACATCCTGAAGTTAGAAAAGCAAAGATAGAAATTAAATGAGGAATTAAACCTAATAAATCTTGATTTAATATTCTAAAAGATGTAGTCAAATACCAATATTATACGATCCGCGATATTAAAATCACAAAAGATGAGCCATATCCAAAAATAGGTGGACAAAATTATCATGAAAAGATTAAATCATCAAAACAAAAATTTTTTGTTGTAAGAGAAAATGGAATAGGATTTTATCATAGTTTAGTAAATCTTTCTAATGAATGGATATTACTAATTTTAGAAAAAGAGTTGAAGTTTCAAAAAATTCCTAATTTACAATCTAAAGTGAATAATTTAGATAAAAGCCAACAAAAGGATATTCTTACTCTTTATGATAAAATAATTTTATATGGAGATAATATTTTTGAAAAAGAAAAACAATTAATTGAAAAAATATGCAATTTTGATATTGAAAAAATAATCCCTTCTTTGATAGAAATGCTTAATATTCTTGAAACAGGGAAACATGAGGCTTGTACTGTTTATGCTATAATTCTGAAAATTGGTAAAAAAAATAAAAAAATAATCGATTATTTGAAAAGAGCAGTAGAAAATAAAACTGCTCCCAAATATTATCTAGAAGAATTAATTAAAAAAATTAGTAAAATAATAAATTTGTAATTATACATAAGATAATTAAGGTCAAAAAGAAATCTCATTAATATTAGTTTTTAATTATTAGTTAATTTATTATGAAAATAGGAATAGTCTGACTACCTAATGTTGGTAAATCTACATTATTTAATGCTCTGACTAAATCATATTCTGCACCAGCAGAAAATTTTCCGTTTTGTACGATTGATCCAAATATTGGAATAGTGGAAGTTAAAGATCCAAGGATTGATAAGCTGGCAGAGATATCAAATTCTAAAAAAAAGGTTTATGCTGCAATTGAATTTGTAGATATTGCATGACTTGTTGCATGAGCTAGTAAATGAGAAGGATTGTGAAATAAATTTCTTTCTCATATTCGTGAAGTTGATGCTATTGTGCAAGTAATTAGACATTTCAAAGATGAAAATGTTGTGCATGTTCATGGTAATGTTGATGTTATTAGAGATGTAGAAATAATAAATACTGAATTAATCTTGGCTGATCTTGAACAAATAGATAGAAATTTACCAAACATAACAAAAAAATGACAGACAACATGAAATAAAAACGATATGAAATTGGCGGAACTTTTATGAAAAATTAAAACTGTTTTACAGCAAGGCAAAATAGCACATTCATTGAAAGAGTATTTATCTCAAGAAGAATTGAAATTATTGAAACCATATAATTTACTTACCATGAAACCAATTGTTTATGCGGTTAATATCTCTCAGGAGGATGTCCCTTATGCTCATAAAATAGCAGAGGAGTTTATGATCAAATTACAGAGTCCTGTAAGTATTGTATGTGCTAAGCTTGAATCTGAAATGATGGAAATGACTAATGATGAAAAAGAAGAATTTGTGAGAGAACTTCTAAGCATTGATAAAGTTACACATATCCCAACGTTGGATGATCTGATTTGATTAGCTTTTAATAAGGTTGGATTGATGTATTATTTCACAACTGGAGAAAAAGAAAGTAAGGCCTGGATAATACCTATTGACTGTACTGCACCACAGGCTGCAGGAGTAATTCATACTGATTTCGAAAAATGATTTATAAAAGCTGAGGTTGTTTCATGTTCAGATTTATTAAATTTATGATCATGGACGAAAGCGAGAGAAAAATGACTTGTGAAAATGGAATGAAAAGAATATATTATGAAAGATTGAGATGTCGTGATATTCAAATTCAATGTATAAACAAAAAAGACACAACAAATCGAAAAAAACTCTTGACATTGAATAGCAAATTCTTATATACTTAGCAGTTTAAAATTATTTATTATATTGTAACTGTTGTGTGTTTATCAATTTTTATTTATTCTAATAAAAATTATAATGAACTTTAATGTAAAAATGGACGATAAAAAACTTAAGGTGGACATCGAAAAAACAAATTTGAAAGATATCTTGATATATTGTAAACCAAAAGAAAGACTTGTCCTTATGAAAAAGTTTTGATTAGATGGTAACAAAGAAATACCTTTGCAAAGAATTGGAAAGGAGTATTCTCTTACAAGAGAAAGAATCAGACAAATTGAAACTCAAGCTTTGATGAGATTTAGAAGACTTATAGTGGGTAATGAAACCTATATGGATGTTTTACAAGAAGCTAAAAAAATCCTCGATACTCATGGTGGAATTTTGTTAGAAGATGTTTTGATTGCAAAACTTGTAAACAAAAACATGTTCAAATTTTCTAAACAAGAATTAAAGCTGATTTTAGTCTCAGATTTTGATGTAACTTATTTAAAAAGAAATAAATATTTGAATAAAGCGTTTTATCTTGAACCACTTTATGAAGATATGCTTACTAAGATGGTTCTTGTGATTTCGTGATATTTTGAAAAAAGAAATAAGAGTCAGGATTTGTATGAATATATTGGTTGGTTAAAAGAAAATTTTGCAAAAGATTTTAAAGATGTTCATTATTTAAAGAATGATCTTTTCTATGTAAATTTCTTCGACACAATCAGAGAAATCAGTGTGTTTGATGGTAAAATCTGACTTCCAACTTTTGCTGATGTAAATCCTAAAACAATTAAATTGAAGATTCTCTATACAATGAGAAGAATCAATAAGCCGGTTCACTATCAAGAATTGCCTTCCAAAATCATGGAACGATTCCCAGCTAAAAACGTAAAAATTAACACTGTTCATAATGAACTTGTAAAAAATAATGATTTGTTTGTGAATTTATGACTTGGAATATATGGATTAAAAGAATGGGGATATGAATGATGAATGGTAAAAGAAATTTTGGTAAGAATTTTTGAAAGAAACGATAGGCCAATGAATGTTAAAGAGCTTTGCAAAGAAATGTTGAAAGAGAAAATGGTAAGTCCAAATACTGTAATGTTAAATCTTCAGAAGTATAAAGATATGTTTAAAAGAGTTGAAAAGTGAGTTTATGAACTGATTAAGAAAAAATAATTTCATTAATTTAAGAACATATAATTAGAAACAAGGCTCTGAGATGGGAGCTTTTTTTTATATATACCGAACCGCTTGTCCGGTAGGCAGGTCAATAATTACTTCGTTTCGCTTGTGCTTATTGTTTCTCAAGTCGTCGGTATAGTTACTACCTTAATAATTTCTTATTACGAAATTATTTGGTAGTAAACTATAATTTTCAGTTGAATATTAATAAAGGAAAGTTAGAAAAAATTATGAATTTTGAATGAGGAATTAGGAATTATGGAATTGGGGAATTAAATGTTTGTAATTATTAACTATTAATGCTGGGGTGATGGACCTGCCTGCGGTAGGCAGGACTGGTATACATGCCCCGTAGTCCTACGGGGTGCCGTAATGATTTGAGGGTTCGATATCTTTTTATAAAATAAAATATAAATAATTCTGAATTAATTTTAATGCTGGGGTGATGGAACTGGTATACATGTACGATTGAGGTTCGTATGCCGTAAGGCTTGAGGGTTCGAGTCCCTTCCCTAGCAAAAAAATTTAGAAATCTTTTAATATTTTAGTCTTTTAATTTTTTAATCAGAAACAAATGTCATTAATTGAACGTTTAACACAAGATTACAAAGACGCTATGAGAAGTAGAGATGAAGTGAAAAAATCTGCTTTGAATTTTATTCTATCTCAAATAAAATATAAGAAGATTGAATTACAAAAAGAGCTTGAAGATTCTGATGTAATCGGTATTATCAAAAAAGAAATTAAAGTTATCGTGGAAACGATATGATTTATGGAAAAGGCGAATAAAATTGAAGATATAGAGATAGAAAAACAGAAAAAATCTATTTTGGAATCATATTTACCTGCAACATTTTCTAAAGAAAAAACCAAGGAAATTATAAATAAATTGGTTGAAGATTTATGAATTAAGGACCTCAAAACTTGAAGGGGATTACTTATGAAAGAAATCATGGCTAATTATAAACCTGGCCTACCGGCAGGCAGGTGAGAGATTGATGGTCAACTTGTGAATGAAATAATTAATGAGATGCTAGCTGAAAAATTGAAGCTAGAAACTTGAAAACAAGAATAGGATTTATTTTAATTAAGAAAATATGAAAAAAATATTATCAATCAGATTCTCCATAGGCGGACAGGCTTTCAAAATATTTTTTGCTTTGTTTTTGGTTTGAGTATTTTTTTCATCGATTGGATTTGCTGCTTGTACCGTTGATAGTCAATGATTTGCTATCGGTTGAACAAGAACAGATAACCCAACCACATGTATAGCTTGAGTTCCTAAAAGTAATCCAGCGTGGTTTGATAATAATTTTGCTACTTTAAATTCAGACTCTAATTTAAAAAAATTTATCATTAGTTATTGATTGACGTCAATAAATACGAATTGTTTCTCTAATATATCTGTTATAAGATCTGTTCAAACCAAACTTAAATCTTTGGGCGTTGGCTGCGATACATGTATCGATGGTAGGTATTGAACTGATACAATAAAAAAGGTTTCTAATCCTGCTTGTTTGCCAGTATGTGTGGCTCCAGAAAAAGATTTGCCCGATAATGGACAATGTCCTGATTGTTATAAATTGATTGATTGATGTTGTGTGCCTGAAACAATTAATCCAACGACTACGATAACTCCCAAAGATTGATCATTTAATGATTTAATTAAAGATATTGATGTAAGTGTTGATTTCGGTAGATGTATTGATCTTACCAATAAGTTATACGATTGTAGTAAAATAATAGTCGATAATGTAGATGGTGCTATCTCTTGGGCTCTTAATTTAACAAATCAGTGTATAGCTTCTTTCAAACCCAAAGAAGCTAAGGATATAAATATAAGTGTTCCTGAATGAACTATGTTTTATTTAGGATGAATAAAAAATGTTATTGGTAGTGCTATTATAAAATATTGAGCTGGTAAAAATTGTTCTACTAGTACTGAAGCAGGTGACTGTAAAAATAAACAAGTCTGTAGCTGTGAAAGTTCTAATAAAAAGTGGAATTGTAGCAGTCAGCAATGTGTTTGTGTTAATTCACCTACTGCTTGAACTTGTCCTGATTGACAAGAAATATATGATGGTTGTTGTGTGGCAAAATGTTGAGATGGACAAATAAGAAATGATAAATGAAAATGTGTTTGTGATCCTCTTCAATGATGTTGTGGAATAAAACTTAACACTAATGTGCCTTTTATCGGTAATTGCATTCAACTTAAATCTAGTAATGATAATACACCGGATTCAACTGATCCTGATATAACTACCGTTAATGAAACAACAGCATTCCCTATACTTATGCAATGACTTATGAAAATATTAGTGACCGTGATTCTTGTTGCTTCGTTTATCATCTTGATAGCCGCATGAGTGATGATGTCAGCGTCTGGACTTAAGGATGAATATTTCACTACGTGAAGAAAAATGATTACTTGAGTAATCGTAGCATTAGCTTTACTAGGTGCTTCATGAGTGATTCTGCGTTTAGTAAATCCTAATTTCTTCGGATAATTTAAATAGAATTATGAATTATGAATGTGGAATTATGAATTGGAAAAGAAAAAAAAGTATTTTAAAATTTAAATATTATAATTATGGTAAAAGTAAAATTTGAAAATGGTTTTTTGATAGAAGACAAATTGCTCTTCGGTTTTAGTAAAACAAATTCTAAGTATGTTAATCTAGCCTTGACTTTAGGTGATGATATGCGTTATGATAAGCTAGATTATCAGTTGGTTGATTATCCTGGGGAATATGATATCGGCGGAATTGGTATCAATTGTTTTCTTTGAAAAGACAACAAACTAAATTATGTTATAAACATCAATAACAAAAAAATCTGAATTATTCAATCTCCAGATGTTCTTGAATTGGATGAGGTTGGTGATGTAAATTATCGATTATATCAGGATGATAAAGTTTCAAATAAGATTGATCAGTTGGAATTGGAATGAGAAAAACAAAAACTTGAAAATTAGTCAATAGTCTTTAGTCGGTAGTCTTTAGTTAATAGTCTTTAGTCTTTAATCTTTAGTCTTTAGTATATAGCATTCAGCATATAGCATGAGACACTTATCATTTATAATTTTGAATTAACATAATCCCATCATCGGGTTCAAGTTGTAAAATCTTGTAAAAAATTTGCTTTTTGGATAAATATTCGTATAATTTAGATAATTTACTGTGATATTTGATCACATCATCTAATACAATTATAGTTTCTGGTCAGATTTTGTTTTCTAAATTTTTTATATAATCGATGTATTGTTTTTTCTGTCAATCTATGAATATAAAATCTATATGATTATAAACCAATTTCTTGGGGTTTATGTTTATGAAATCAAAAGGATACAAAATCAAATTCTTAACTAATGATGTATTATACAATCACTCTAAATATGCAGGATATGATATCTCGAAAGAATAAATCTTGCCTTGCCATTTATTAATTAATGAAGCGATAAACAAACTACTATATCACACAGCACCTCATATTTCCAAACATGTTTTGGGTTGGTGTATTTCCAAAAATTCTTTTAAAAAATTTTCTGTAGCCTGAGAAATGATAGGTATCTTTCTATTCTCACAATTAGATCTTAATCTATCTAAAGGCATTGAAATCTGATGTGATTTAAAAAATTTTAACTTTTAAATTTAAATTTACAATGAACGAAACTATTATGCAATGAAATCTTTCTATTGATTTTAGTAAAAAAAACAACTTTAAGGGACCAAGAAGACCCTTTGGCGATCGTCAAGGTCGTGAAAAATTAACTTCTGAAGCTTTCCTTCGTCACAAAAATATGGAAAAAAAACCAATGATTGATGACCCCAGGAAATTAATTAAAAAAGATGAAATACCTGTAAGGGTTGGAAGTCTTTTGTGATTTGAACAAGTATGACAATGTGTTTTCATAGAATACAAAAATGACATTATCATTGTCGATGCCTGAATGGAATTTGCTGCTACAGAAGAATTGTGAGCAGATTATATTATTCCAGATATTTCTTATCTCAAAAAAAATAAAAATAAAATTAGATGAATTCTGATTACCCATGGACATTTGGATCATGTATGAGCATTGAGAGATGTCCTTGAAGAACTATGATATCCGATAATTTATACAACACCACTTAGTTTGGGAATTATTAAAAAAACTTTTGATGATCCCAAAAAAGCAAATAACATTAAATACAAAATCGTAGATCCGGATTTTGATTTAGTGAAGCTTGGTTGTTTCACTGTGGAATTTGTGAGGGTAAATCACAATATTCCAGAAGCAATGGCACTGGCTATTCAAACACCTAAATGACTTATATTTGATTCATGAGATTTCAAAATAGATCACACTCCATCTATAGATAGACCAACTGATCTTGCTAAAATTGCAAGAATATGAACTGAATGAGTAAAACTTTATATTTGAGATAGTTTATGAGCACAGACACCATGACGAGCAAAATCAGAAAAAGTAATTTGAGAAACATTAGATAATCAGATTAGAAATGTTAAAGGAAGGATCTTGATAGCCACTTTTGCAACCAATATATGAAGAATCATACAAATAATAAATAGTGCTATAAAATACAATAAGGTTGTGTTTATTTCTGGTAGATCTATGATCAATAATATCGATATCTGTCAGGAATTATGATATATCAAGGTACCAAAATGAATGATTCGTAAATTGGATAATGATATTAATAATATGCCAGATGATAGAGTTTTGATTTTATGTACTGGAGCCCAATGAGAGGAATTTGCCGCACTTACTAGAATGTCTAGATGAGAACACGCTCAAGTTGAACTTAAAAAGTGAGATACCATTCTGATGTCTTCATCAACTATTCCATGAAACGAATTGGCAATCAATAAAATGATGAATAATTTACTTACTCATCAAGTAGAACTTGTAACAAATAACGAGATGGATGTTCATACAAGTTGACATGGTTATGCAGAAGATCATAAACTTTTTCTTAGTCTTACAAAACCTCAATATTTCATGCCGTTTTTTGATGAAATGACACATAGATATGCTCACAAACAATTATGATTGGATTTGTGAATATCAGAAGAAAATATTCTTATGCCAACTGAAAATGGAAGTGTAATAGAATTATATGATAATGTAGTTATGGTTTCTGATAAGAAATTGAAACTTGATACTATAATGATTGATGGTAAATGACAATGACACATGTCTGGCGAATATGTTATCAAGGCACGTCATATCATGGCACAAAATGGAGTTGTTTGATTGATATTTAAGATTGACACTAAATCACAAGATTTAGTTGGTAATATTCAGATCGAATCAAGATGATTTGTTTATTCTTCTGAAGTTAAAAATATTCATACTCAGATAGTGGAATTTGCTAGAGCGAAATATAATGAGAATCACAAAAAACGCCTGCCTACCGGACAGGCAGGTATGGATGTAAGAGATAATTTAAAAAGCATGAAAGAAGAATTAGGCGTATTTATAACCAAAATTATTGGTAGAGTACCTATGCTTATGCCTATGTTTGTTTATATCAATAGAGATCCACAAAATACTAATGGTGATCTAACTCAAGATGAAGCAATTGTTGGTATGACTTTGGAAGAGCAAGGATATGATGACTAAATACAATTAATAATTAAAAATTAACAATTAAGAATTTAAAAAATATAAAAGTCTGATTTTAAAATTTTATAGAGCGAATGATAAAATGTATTTTTTGGGATTTTGGTTGGGTTATAATAAGATTTACTAAACCTGATTGGTCTCATGAAATGGCGAAAATATATAATGTTGATCTTGATGTTTTTAAAAAAATATCATCCATATATCGTGATAAATTTAGGAGATGAGAAATTGAAGAGAAAAAATTTCGAAAAGATTTATCAAATGATTTGGTAAAACCAATACCATTAAATATAAATAAAATATTTAATATTCCACCACAAAAATATTCAATATTAAATAAATCTATAGTTAATTTTGTTAAGAAGTTAAGAAGGGAATGATATAAATCAATTATTCTTTCAGATGTTGTGAAACCAATTAGGCAAGCGACAGCAAAGGTTTGACGGTATGATGGCTTTGATTGAGTGATCTTCTCTTGTGATGTGTGATTGAGTAAATATGATGATTTCAAAAATTGAACAACAAAAATATACGATTATGCATTGAAAAAATACAAATTAAATCCATCCGAAGTTATCTTTGTCGATGACGTTAAGGGAAATTGTGAAGTGGCACAAAAAATTTGAATCAGAACTATATTGGCAGAAGGACCTCGTCAAGTTATTAGGGATATAAAGAAAATATTAAAAATAAAGTAATGAATTGTTTATACCGAACCGCATTAGAAATCTTTAATTTTTTCATTTCACTCAAACTGAAAGTTTCTAATATCTGTCGGTATAACTTCGACATCATGAAAACTTTCAATACTTCAAGTTTTCATTGTGTCTTAGTATAAAATATTTCTTCTTGATTTCCTTGTGATGTTTTTTTAAACTTGCATTTAATACCAAAATAATCCATTATTGTATTTCTTTCCAACTTTCGTGGACAAAGTAATTATTTTGGTAGTAAAATATAACTTTGACATCATGAAAATTCTCAATACTTCAAGTTTTCATTGTGTCTCAGTGTAATTCAGCTTTATTTTTTTTTATTTGCATGAAAAAGAAATCTAAAATTAAAATCTGAAGGTGGATAATTTTAATTCTAATTATTTATTTTTTTTGGAAAATATTTTTAAGTCCAATTTATTTAAATAAAACAGTTACAATCGAGCAAGGAGATAACTTTCAAAAATTTGCAAGTAATCTTTCGAAATTTGAACAATTTAGAATTAGACTTTATTTACTTCCTCGTAAAAATAGGATCGATTTATCTAAAATTCAAATTTGAAATTATGAATTTTCATGATCATATTCCCCATCGTCATTTATTAAATTAATCCAGTCTTGATCGCAGACAAACTATATTCGCTATACTGTTTTGGAATGACGAAGTATATATGATATAGATTATTATTTAAGCCAAAAATGATATATCAAAACATGAGAATACATATCATTTGTAACTGATCCTGTGATTATCGGAAAATATATTAATAGGTACGAATTTTTACAAAAAACTAATAAGAATTTAACCAGTCTTGAATGATCCCTGTACCCTGATACATATCATATTGATAGAGGTCAGAATTTCATTGATCAGCTGGTCTATCTTCAATTGGATGCTTTCAATAATAAGGTTTGGAAAAATATTGAGGATCAAATTAATAATTTTCCTTTGCCTTGGAATGATATGATAATCTTATCAAGTATATTGGAAAAAGAAGAAAAAAATCCTGACAATAAACCTATCGTTGCATGAATTTTTCTTAAGAGGATTAATAACGGTATAAAATTGGATGCGGATATAACTCTTTGTTATGGCTTAAAACAAGCTTATGAATTTTGTAAACCGGACATTATAGCAAAAAATATTGATGATAAAAATAATATTTTTAATACCAGACAAAATAGAGGATTAACTCCTAGTCCGATTTGAAATCCATCATATCAAACGATAAATGCTGTTTTGAATTATAAAGATAGTGAATATCTTTTCTATTTGCATGATAATAATGGGATCATTCATTATGGTAGAACCATCCAGGAACATAATACAAACAAGCAAATATACTTAAATTAGTCAATAGTCGATAGTCTTTAGTCAATGGCTATTAAAACATAGAATATTAAAACCTTGGAACCCCGCCGTTGCGGGGCAGGCTGTTAGAAATTAGAAGAGATTTGTTTGATTTTTGATATAAAAAAAATAAAAACAACCTATTGAATTGGAATGTGGTTTATTTTGTGACTTGTTTGATGAAAGGAAGAGGTGTATTTTTGAAGCTAAAAGAGAATTGATTGATAATTATATTGGCACTTGTTTTTGCATTTGCTTTATTTTATGTTATCAAAAATCCTTGATTTTTTCAGGCTAGTGTTTTGTCGTTGTCAGAGATTAATACTATAAAGGAGAATAAATGGGATATGGCTTACAAAAATGAGAATTGATTGCTTGATATTTTCGTTTCTTCAGAATTGAAGAATTTAAATAAAATTGATTTATCTATTATCTTTGACTCAAAAAAGGTAATCATAGATTTAAATGCTTTAACATGACAGTGATTTTTTCAAGTTAAAAAATCTGAACAAGGATTGTTAGATCTAAGCGTCTCTGATTTGCAAAACCTTAATAAGTCTGCGAGTTTAATAATTATACCATTTAGTTGAGATAATACTGATATAATTCTTGGAGAATCTATAATCTATTTCAATGATTGACAAAATAAACAAGCAGCTATAGGTAATCTTACTCAAACAGTTAACCACCAGAATTTATAATTATATTTATTATTCAAAGATAAATATATGTCTGTTTTGAAAAAATCTTTAAGAAAAACATTATTATTGACTTGAGTTATCTTGTGATTTTTTCTTGTGTTTTTTTCTGTAAAAAATATTTCTTTGGCAGCACAACAACCAGATGCATTCATAGTCGAAGTAGAACCTAGTTCTTTTGATGTATGAGAGTCTGTAGATTTGACTGTGAAAGCAGTAACTGCAAATGGTGATATTGTTAAAGATTACCAATGAGACGTATTTATAGAAGTAGATGGAATAGTAGATTCTGCTGATTACGTCGTGCCAAGTGATGGATTATATACATTCTTGCCACAGGATCAGGGAGTAAAACTTTTTTCTAAATGATTATCTATTAAGAAACAATGAGTTTTTAATATAAAAATTTCTGATATAATCAATGAATCTATAGAGTGAGAAAAGTCTGTCGTTGTTTGAACTGTTCATAATAATTCAGATCTTGGTAATGTCGATATTCTGATACCTGTTAATGATGGAATTGAGAAAAACGATGTTATAAATATTATGTGATCTGCTCCTACATTAAAGAATTCACCTTTCGAAATTTATTTCAACGATATTGCAACTTATCAATGAACGACTGATTTGAATTGAGATTTCAATGTCTATGCGACTGGTGTTCAGGAATGAGAAAATGTTTTAAAAGTTAAAATTATTGATGCAAATAATGAAATAATAGGTGAGTCTGATTCTATAACATTTATCTATGATCCTATAAGTGATGGGTTTTTCAATAGCATACAGGTTTTGCCATCAAATAAAATTAAACAATGAGAAATAGCAACATTCAATTTAAGTACAAGTGACTCTGTGACTTCTGCAGAAATTAGACTTAGTAACTGAAGAACTGCTCCTATGGATAAGAAATCAGATTGAAGTTTCCAGAAACAAATAGCTATAGATACAAGTGGAAATGTCGTTGTTTCAGTCAATTTGATGGCGGGATGAAGTAAAAAACAATATACATGAGTAACAACATTAATTGTTCAACCAAATATTAGTATAGGTAAAATAAGGATGTTTGCGGACACTATTGATAAGACAAAATTAAACATTACATGGGAAACCATATGAGATGCTCCCCAATACAAAATTAGTTATGGAACTGGTGAAGATTCTCTTGATCAGTATGTTAATGTAGACACAAATGAAATTTTGATTGAAAATCTAACTATTGGTAAAAAATATTACTTCAAAATCTATCCTTTAGATTCGAATTCTCAAGAAACATGAACTCCTTCTGATGTTGTAGAAGCCGTGATTTGAGAAGAATTAGCTTGTGTTGTAAAAGGCATAATAGTCTCTGATCAGCAAATTGGCGAAAAACATTATTTGGTCTGGAGTGGCGTTGTAAATGCAGATAAATATATTATTTATAGATCTGAATGGGAGACCAGTAGTACTTCTAGTATGCAAAAAGTCTGAGAAACAACATGAACAATGTTTGAATATCCATTTAATAAATTTTCAAAAAATAATGAGTATGCTTATTATGTTGTAGAGGCTCTCTGTAAAGATGGTAACTATGTAAAAATAGATAATGCAAGAAGAATTCAGGTTTGACCTGCAGAAAATATTATGCTGTTTATCGTTATTAGTCTGTTTATTTATAGTATTTATAGACTTTATAAATATTCTAAGGATTAGTAAATGTTTAATCTATAGTGTCGTGGTAATTTATATTTAATTTTTTTTAAAAATTTATTATTTTCTGAATGTGAGATTTCTCTAAAAAATATAATCATATAGTTGTAGAAAAAGAAATTTTAGAAAAATATAATAAAAAGAAAATATTCTCTTATAAATGACCCAAAACCAAAAAAGATCAAGAGAATTGTATAAGGGTTTCTTCTATACCATTTGCTATATCGGAAAATTTAAACAAGGCGAATGCTCAAGATTTAATAATGTTTGATGTATTAAAAAAGTTTTTTTTAATGAATTGAAAAATAATCGAAGATGGCTGTTGTGTATATTCTCAGAATAAAATTATTGAAAATGAAGAACTTTCTAAGAGAAAGATCAGTAATCTTTTGCAATTATATAACAAGTGGAGAGGGGATGGTCTCAAAGATATGAATCAGCTTTGATTATCTCTGGATTTTAATAATGAACAAAAATTATTTTCTAAGAATGATGGGTATAAAATAAGAGAATTATTTGTTAATCTTGCTAATAGATGATGTTTTTATGAGGATCAAGCTATAAGTTATCGAAGTATCCAGGAAAAAAGAGTATTAAGCCCAGATGAAATTGAATCTAAGAAAATAAAATGAAAGAAATATAACATAAGATACTATGTTGATACCAAAAATATCTCTGTTGTTGTAGCCACAACTTCTCCTGAAACAATCTTTGCTGATGTCGCTTTAGCAGTTAATCCAAATGATAAAAGGTATAGAAAGCTTGTTTGAGTAAAGGTAATTATTCCTATAGTAAACAAGGTAATACCTATAATAGCAGATGAGAACATTGATATGACTATAGATAATGGTATTATAAGAATAACCCCATGACACGATAAATTATGATTAATGATAGCACAAAAACATAAGTTAAAACTAAATAGGTTTGCTATAGATGAAAATTGAAACTTCACAAAAATAGCATCTCATTTGGTAGGTAAAAGAGTTGTAGATTTCTTTGATAATATTATTCAGAATCTTGATGATATTCACAATTTACAATCTGTCCAAGAATGGGAATATGATATACCTGTTTACAAAAAAACATGAGAAAAATTATTAGCATTACTTTCTCAACAATGGTTTTTAAGGTGCGTGAAAGGCTTTGATAAATTAAATTATATTATCAGTAATTGAAAACAGGATTTCTATCCAAGTAAAATGGTTGATGAAATAAAAGATTGATTGAATGGCATAAAGCATCGACTTATTTCTAAGCAATATTTGTGATGATATAAATTGCCAATTTGGAAATCTGAAAAATGAAATACTTATTTCATAGATGATGAATTTATTATAAACTTACCGAAAAAAAAGACTAAAAACAAAAAAATAATCTTATCATTAATTATTTTTAATCTGATTTCTGATGGGTATTTACCCATTTATTTTACCCTTGATGAATTATTAGATTTATTGTTCTCTGCTGATATTCAGCCAAATAAAACTGTCATACAAGCGAATTTAGATAATTACAAAAATAAAAAATTCAAATCTTACTGACAAGATATAAAGGAATTACAAAAAATTATAGATTATTCCACAAAAGAAAAGTGAATTAGTAATTATGAGAAATTTTCATCATTTTTTATAAAATTATTGGAAAAATGTTTTGCAATTTCCTCTAGAAATAATGGGAAATTTAATTTTGATTTTGATCTATTGGTTGATGATGAATGAGTGGAACAAGAAAGCGCTAAAATAGATTCTTGATTAATTAATTCTCTGTTTACTTTGAGTGATTTAGGGTTGTTTGATAAACAAAATAATATAGGTAAGAATATAATAATTACTTGTCATGATAATATTCAAGATGTGTTGAAAATTTCGCTTCTTAGTCTAGAAATATTAGATAAACTTCCATTTGATGTTATGTATTTATGAGAATATGAGAGAAAAGCCTTCTATGCTTTTGAAAAGGAACTTGCAACAAAAATTCTTATAAGAAATTTCGGATCAGATTGTCTTAGGCTTTCTTTGATATTAAATATTCATCATAATCAGGGATTTAAAGATTTTCTAAAATATAATTATGAATTTATAAATAAATTATGGAATGCTTCTAGGTATGTTTTTGTCAACCTGATGAATTGACGTGTCCCCCCCAAATGATTGAATATTGAAACACTGGAAAAGAGGATAAGTAAAAACACTGATAAACTTGATATTTTCGATGTTTGGATAATTAATCAGATAAAAGATCTCTATCAGGACATAGATGATTTTGTGTTTTCTAATAAGTTAACAGAGTTTGCTGATAAATTAATTAATCTTATAAAAAACGATTTTTGTGATAAATATCTTGAAATAAGAAAAATAAATAAATCTGAATATGGTAATGATATTATGCTTTTTTGTCTCGGGCAATTATTGAAATTTCTTTATCCTTATGCCCCCTTCATTACAGAAAAAATTCGATCTCTTCTTGGGTTTGAATGATTCTTATTACATCAAAGATTGATGCCATTTTTTCAAACTTTGACAAAAAATTATAAAACACAATTGTTTGTAGATATATTAGATAGATTTTTATATATGAAGCAGAAAAATGATTATAAAAAACATCAATTAATAGATGTCTTTTTCAAGGCTACTCCTGACTTTTTACAACATCTTAGAAAGAACGAAAACATCATAAAAAAATTGGTTAATATAGAAAACGTGGAATATTTTGACAATGATAGAAAATTACCAAAATATGAAACCGAAACAATAATAGATGTCGTTATATGAATGAAGGCTGTCTTAAAAGTCGATAAACTTGATGAATTGTCCGTTCTACAAAAAGAATTGGAAAACGATAAGGAATATCTCCAGCATTTGAGATGATTGATGTCGTCCTTGTCTGTCGGTGGACTACAGGAAGATGCTATGGACCAAAAAAAGAAAGAGATAGCAAAGACAAAAAAGAATATTGAAAGATTGGAATATGAGATTAGTAAAATGAAATCGAAACATTAGGAATTAAGAAATTAAATAAATAATAAAAGATCAGAATTAAAATTTTTAAAATAAAAATGACACCCATTTGAATTGAGTGTCATTTTTATTGTTATAATTATTATTTTGTATTTAATATATTGTTTATCACTTCCTCGAATTTTTCTATTGGATAGGCTCATGCTATCACCGTATAAGTTCATTTTTCATTATCTATGATAACGTTTCATGGTGTTCATGCTATTCCAAACAATGTTCTTCAGATCTCTCAACTATTATCAATTTTAGTTGAAAATTTATCTGAATTTAAACAAGTTTTGAATTTACTAGCATTCATTCATAGGCTTTTTGCTAAATTTGCTAGACTATCGTCAGATTTATCCTCTAAATCAAATCATTTTGCTATAAATTCATAAAATTTTGCTCATCATTTTGCCTCTCAAATACATTCTGCGGCTTGGGCTAATCTTTTTGCGTCAGAATGTACTATGAAATGTTGAAACATCCTATTAACGTCATTTGGATATTTCTCTAGGAGCTGATTCATTACTTTACTATCTTCTTGTCTTTTACAATAAGGGCATAATAGCTCTGAATATTCTAATATTGTTATCCTAGCGTTTGCATCTCATTCCAAATATCAATCTTTTTTTATACTATCTACCTTTGCTTTATCTATAGAGTAAGATGGTTGATCATTTGTGTTTGTCGTTGCAGTTGTAGCTGTATCTGTCGTTGTAGCTGTCGTATCTATTGTTCATAAAACTTGATCTATAGCAGCTGTTTGTTGCTGTTTGTAACTATCAGAGTCATATAATTTTTCTACTTTAGCCATATTCGCCGCTCAACCAACTTTAAGTGTTTCTAATCGTATAGCATCTTTTTTGAAAAAGCTAGAGTATATCAATAGAAGTAATATTACTATCAACAGGACAACTATTGTTAGATGATTTCTATCTAAATATGTTTTTTCGTGCATTGTTTTTATTAAATATAAATAAAAGTTTATACTTATTTTTCTTATTTAATTTATTGAGTAAGTTGTGTGTCTGTCGTTCATAAAACTTGATCTATAGCAGCTGTTTGTTGCTGTTTGTAACTATCAGAGTTATATAATTTTTCTACTTTAGCCATATTCGCTGCTCAACCAACTTTAAGTGTTTCTAATCGTATAGCATCTTTTTTGAAAAAGCTAGAGTATATCAATAAAAGTAATATTACTATCAACAGGACAACTATTGTTAGATGATTTCTATCTAAATATGTTTTTTCGTGCATTGTTTTTATTAAATATAAATAAAAGTTTATTTAATTTATTGAGTAAGTTGTGTGTTTGTTGTTGTGTCTGTCGTTGTAGTTGTAGGTATTGCTTGAGTCCCTCATTTGTACATTTGTAAGGCCTGCTCAATTTGTTGGCTTTGTTGAGCTTTGAAAGAATCAGATCTATAAATTTGTTTAACCATTCTATAATTAGCTCGTCAACCAACTCTATCTGCTTCTATTTTTTGTTGTCAGATTAGTATAGCTAGCAATAAAACGAGATCTAATACAACTAAAATAATTCCTATAATGCAAACTTTACTATGCTTATAAGAACAACACTCTTTTTCGAACTTTTTTGTTTCTACCATAATAGAAGGAATTTTCTTTTTGAAAGGCATTTTAAAATTATTTAAAAAGTAAAATTACGTATTTCGTAATGAATTTTTATTAAGGATTTGAATTTTTAAAACAAGGTTATTATAGTTTTGCTTTTCGATTTTGAATTGACAAATAATAAAAATATAGTTAAAAATAATTAGAAACCGTATAAAATATTTATGAATCTTAAAGTCTATTTGACAAATCTAGACCAAAAAGATATAATATTTTTGTGTTTTGTATTTAGAAAACAAATGAAAATAAAAAAATATTTTAATCTATATAATCCTAATAAATCTTGTAATAAGTTTTTTTTCAAGTTTTGATTTTCTTTGTTATTTTTGGCATCATTTTTGTGCTTTGTAAAATGAGATTATCAGTGATTCCTTGATCAATTAAAAATTATGAATGTGTCGGTTGATAGCCTTTTGAATTCTGATGTTGTGCCTCGTTATGATTTAGCAAAACTTTTAAATGCTGTGGAATGTAAAGATTGTATAAGTCCAAGACAAGACATGATCGACAAATATAATTCTAATTTTTGGAATGATTTTTTGAAAATTCCTTGAAAAGATTTTGATGATATAATTTATCATGGGTGAATTTTTAGAGATCAAATGTATTTTTATTGTGTAGCCTATGTAGCAGATAATGATTATATGAGATGATATCCTAAGAATACAAGCCCTATTTGTGCTTGAGGATTCTGTGGATCATGAAATGTTACTGTTGCAGAATTTTTACAGGTAATTATAAATCTGATTTCAAAATATATTTATAATAGCATAAGTATAAATCGATCTGATGCTGGGAAATGGTTAAATAGATTAGATAAAAATAGTTATGAATTTAAAACTCTCAATGTTGATGATATAAGAATTATAAATCAGAATAGTAAGATTTGTTGAACTAATGTATGTCTTCTAACTAATCAGGATGAGGTATCAACTTATTTAAAATATTGTATGTTTAATCTAGGAAAATGTTGAATGCAACCGATAGGTAAAATTAAGCAATGAACATGGCCCGTTGCAGAAATAAATCTTTTGTATAATCAAAGCATTATAACGATAAAAAAATGAGAATGGGATAATATTGCTAAAACAATTAATTGAAATGATGTCTTGGAGATTCTGTATAGTTTAAATAAAAAAATTGATTGTAATCGGAATAATGATTATGATTGTGATGGTGTGGAAAATAGTAAAGATAACTGTCAAAACACCTATAATCCCACACAAACAAATACAGATCTTGATAAAATGGGAGACGTTTGTGATAATGACATAGATTGAGATGGGATAAAAAATCCTTTATCGATTGTTGATGATCAATGAAGAATTAGTGTAAAATCATTAATCGGTCGGAAAGATGCTTTAGATAATTGTTTATTTGTATCCAACTTTGACCAAGCTGATTCGAATTTGGATGGTGTTGGTAATGTTTGCGAGAAATATCAGGATCAGATATGAATTTATATCCTGATTGATAAAATAGATGGTAGTGCTCCTTTGACTATTGAATTTCAAGCAATAGTAGAATGAAATTTCAAAGAAGTGATTTGGGATTTTGGTGATGGAACTTCATGAATTGGACAGCAGATTTCTCATACTTTTTTGAAACCAGGAATGTATAATATAAGTGCAATAGCGAAATGAGAAAAATCTCAATCAAAATCTGAAACGATTGTTGTGGTTTGATCCAATACACAAAACCAAAAATGACTTCAACCTAAAGTTACAATATTGTGATTGTTGTATCCTGGTGATATAACATTGGGTGCCTCTAGTCTTTGAAGTGTGAGTGACCTAGAGTGGAATTTTGATGATGGAACAAAAATAAAAAAATTACCCAATGAAATTTTTCAAAGAGCATATTTGAATACATGAAATAACCCTATCGTTATCAAAGCTTATGAAAATTGAGGATTGGTGGCTGTCTCGTCTTTTGTCGTAGGAATTTGAAAAAATGGCAAATGATCTATGATAAAATCGAATATGTTAAATCCAGAAATAAATCAAAAAACTGATTTTAAAACAACTACTTATAATATAAAAAATTCGGATATATCTTTTACTCAACGAGATTTTGGTGATGGAACAATAGAAAAAAATAATTCGTTATCAACCTCTCATATTTACAAAAAACCATGAAAGAAGGTCGTTTTACAAGATTTATTCTTAGTGGACGGAACGAAATTAACAAGTTTTATAACTATTTATGTTGTAGATAAATCAGCATTAAATTCTTATGCTCTTATAATGAAGCCATCAGCTTTGTATCTAAATGTTTGAAAAAAAATATGATTTGATACTTATGTGGTTTGAGATAAGGTAAATGATGCAAATTTATTTGTAACGCGATATTCACCACTTTTTATGGACAAAATTTCTTCAGATATAAATTTACCGTATAAATCATCTTATATTTATATTAAAAATTGAATTTATCAGCCATGGAGTATGCTTTATATCAATCAATGTAATTATCTTAAATCTCAAATTACTGTGGTGGCTAAATGAACAGATGTATGTTTGCAAGCTAAAAAGGATGGTACGTTAAAGTTTCATTGTGACTTTGATCATGATGGAGCACCAGATATTTGTTCCGATGATATAGATTGAGATGGGATAAAAAATCTAATTGGTGTCGTAGAGTATGATAATGCTGACTGTAGTTGGGACATTAACAATGTAGATATGAAGTTATTGAAAAAACATTTTGCTTGAGTTTGTACTTTGGATAATTGCCCTTTTCAATCAAATAAAGAACAATTCGATTTAAACCTAAATTGAATATGAGATATTTGTGAAAATGATGGCATTAGTAATAACGTCTGAAATATAGATACATCTGAGACATCAAATGATCGTGATGGAGATGGAATAATAGACTGACAAGATATTTGTCCTGATGTTAAAGGTTTAAATAGTTCAACATGATGTCCTGATGTAGGAGATGAATTAAATTGCCCTAATGTAATTTTTCCTTGATATCCATCTGATATTAACCTGCCATTGATATCATCAGCTTGTAATCAATGTCCTTGTCAGTATTCAGATTTTGCGGCTGATTTAACAAATGATGATCAGCTTCAGGCTGTTTTGCGAGACACAAAAAAACAAAATCCATATAAATATTCATTACCTTGGATTGTACAATATTAAATAAATGATGAATTAGGAATTAGGAGTGTGGAATTAAGGAATAAGGGAATTAAGGAATAAGGGAATTAAGGAATAAGGGAATTAAGGAATAAGGGAATTAAGGAATAAGGGAATTAAGGAATAAGGGAATTAAGGAATAAGGGAATTAAGGAATAAGG
>Ga0247841_10001024_pt1 | contig 67074 bp, 50 predicted proteins | sample LaCruzMarch2015__2_FD_192410 | JGI IMG/M metagenome (GOLD analysis project Ga0247841, IMG submission 192410) | Freshwater microbial communities from meromictic Lake La Cruz, Castile-La Mancha, Spain - LaCruzMarch2015_18m | ecosystem: Environmental > Aquatic > Freshwater > Lake | place: Spain...
TCGCCGCCCCCGGCATAGTCACTGCGCGAGCGTATGCCGTTGGCGGTACTTCCAACGGTATCGTTGGGAGTACCGCCAACGGATCCGGCCATCTTCGACTATGCCCCCGCCGGCGGGCCACGCGCGCGGAGCGCGAACCTCGACGCTGACGCCGCCGTCTCGTCTCGCCCTAGCCTAGGGAAAGACAGCTCCGCCGCTCTCATCTCTACCGGTCCCGGGTCGCGTGCCCGCGAGGGAAGCGGCGGGCGCGCCGGCGGGCGCGGCGGTTCCCGCGGCCTCGGCGACCCCGGCGCGGGGTAGTGCCAAAAGGGAAGACAAGGATTCCTTGACCGTCGGGTCGCGTACGGCCGTCCGCAGGCTCGGTCGCCGGGGGGAAGATAAGGATTTGCCGGGATTCCTTATCTTCCCTCGCAGTACTACCCCGCCGCGGCGGGTCCGGCGGCTGCGGCGGCCGCGGCGCGCCGCCCCATGTCCGCCTTCTCGCGGCCGTCGATCCGGAGGCTGAACGCGCGACCGGACGGAAGGGGATGGTCGCGTCCGCGCATGCCCGGCCACGCCAGGATAGCTCCCCGGGGCGCCTGAGGCCGCACCGACTCAGGCTTTGCGGCCGCCTTGATCGGGCGCCCTGCTCACCTCGCTGGTCAGCTCGGCGACCTGACGGCGAAGCAGAGCGTTCTGCGCCGGGAGCCCGAGGAGCAGGTCCTTCTCCTGCCCCCCCCTGCCGGCGACCTCGGCGCCCCATGGCGGACGAGCGCTTCCGGCGCGCCCTCGCCGAACGCAGCGTGCGCGACCCGCGCACGCTGCACGTGCCGCCGGGCCACCCCTGCTCCCCGATCCCGTCAACCGACGACGTGGCTCATCACGGCGAATCCTGAGCTCTGGAACGAGGATATCGGTCGCTAAGGGCCTCGGCCGCCGGTCGCTGCCCGCTTGCGCCCCCCGATCCCCGCGCCGTTACCGCGGCGTATACTCGAGGCACGCCGAACCGTTGTGTGATCGGGAGAGTCGCCATGACCGCACGCCGCGTCATTCCCAGCCCTGCGAAGGCCGTTCGCTGCGCCTTCCTCACAGCGCTGCTTCTCACCGTGTGTGCGGCGAGCGGCGCTCTCGCGCCTCTCGCCGCCGGCCACAACATCACCTGCGAGAGGAGCCCCCGCGACTTCGCCGCCCCCCATACGGGCAACCTGAACATCGCCGCGCACAACGAGCTCCCGGCGGGCCCGCAGGGCTTCGCCACGACGTGGGATCCGTTCGTGACTCCGGTCCTGCGTCAACCGCGCGGCAACGTGCCCGCACGTGTCACGACCACCACCAATGTCTACTACATTGCTGGGGACACCCTTGCCAGGCACACCCTCGACATCTACCAGCCGCAGAACGCCAAGGCGGCCCCGGTCGTGGTGTTCGTGCCCGGAGGAGCCTGGCGCCAGGGCGACAAGAGCAAGTACGGCGAGATGGCCCAGACGCTGGCCGGGTACTACGGATACGTCGTCGTGACCGTCGATTACCGCCTGTCGAACGAGGAGGACGGCAACGCGATGCACCCCGATCACGTCAACGACGTGGCCGCGGCCTGCCGCTGGGTGCGGGACAACATCGCCGGCTACGGTGGCGATCGCGCGAGGATGTTCCTGTTTGGCCAGTCGGCCGGGGCGCACCTGGTCTCGCTGCTGGTCACCGACAGGACCTACCTCACCCAGGCCGGGCTGACCCTCTCGAATCCCCGCGGTGTGGTGGCCATGAGCGGAGCGTACAGACTGTACGACCTGGTCGCGTTCCCGCAGAACCCGCTGGGGCTGTCCGCCAGGGAGACACTGATGTACAAGGCGATCCTGGCCAACGCCTTCGGCTCCTGGAAGCGGGCGGTGCTCGACCCGGCCTCTCCCGCGGTACAGATGAAGGCGGGTCGGCCGCCCTTCCTGGTCATCACCACGGCAGCCGACATGCCCGGGTTCTACGCCGACGGCAGGCATTTCGCCGCCCGAGCCCGCGAGGTCGGGGTCAGCGCCAGGTTCCGCAAGCTGGTGCGCTCAGACTACAGCGACGCCACCTGGCAGAAGGCGACCCAGCTGGCCGCCGAGGAACCGGCGCTGGCGGAGTACATCGGGCACTACGCCGAAGTGGTGGCCATCAACCCCACCGACCGTGACCGGCCGCCCACGACCTGGATCACCGCGTTTGTCAGCTCGCACTGAGGGCGCCGGCGGCGTCGGCCGCCGACTCTTCGGGCCGCTGGACCAACGGCCCGACGATGGTCGAGGCGCCCGCCACGACGCAGGGCGTGCGCCCCGGAGCAAGCGGGTCCACGGACGCGCCCGCGAGCGGCAGCGCCTCAGTCCCGGCCCGGCGGCAGCCTGTCGGCATGGCGATAGACGATGCCGCGGTCGTCACCGGCCTTCGCACGGTACAGATGGTCGGCGCCGAAGACGCGGCGCACGCCCGGCCGCGTCCGTGAAGTCGATGGCGTAGGCCAAGCGGGCGCTCCACAGGCCGAGCTCGGCCTTGATGTCGCTCCACGGCCGCGTCTTCTCGAGCTCGCCGGCTGCGAGAGCGCGCTTGTACTCCGCGGCGTCGTGCTGATCCCCCACGAGCTGGGCGACGAACATGTCCTCGATGGGGACGACCGCCGCGAGGGGCTTGCCATGACGCTTGATCACGAAGCGGTCGCCGCCGTAGGCGCAGCGCCCGACGATCTCGGAGAGCTTCTCTCTGAGCTCGCGCGTGGTCACGGTGTCGGCGTCTCCGAAGTCGTTGTTGGCGATGCGGTCTGCAAGGTCGTCGGGCATGGCGTCATCTCCGGGCGAGTTGTGTACACAGATGAATCTCTCGCCACATGGTACATACCCGCGCCTCGCGCCGCCAGTCCTCTTGCCGAACCAGTCTGCGCTGCGCGCCGCTCGCTCACAAGGATGACGAAGGCGAGGCGGGGTGACGTTGGCTCAGGGTCCGTGCTTCTTCACGACCTCGTCGAGAGGGATGCCCGGACCGTCGAACTCAGCGCTCGCTTCCATGCGCTCCCATTCCTCGGCATCGTTGTGATCCTCAAGCGCCTGACAAGCCTGCAGGTCGTAGGTGGCGACGATGGCGACGAAGGGCTTGCCGTGCCGCTTCATGCGGCGACGACGGTGGCGTCGCCGAAGTCGCCTTCGTCGCGCCGTCGCTGGTAGTCCCATTCGGGCGCCATCTGGGTACCTCCCCGAGCCACTGGTGTAGAAGTGGTCTTTAGTACCAAGGGTACACCTCTGATCGGTCGCTGGCCAGGGAGCGCGCGACGCGGTCGCCGCGGCGGCCTTCAGTCTGGCATCGGCGACAGCCCGCGGGAAGAGCCCTGGCGGCGGCGAAGGGTGACGTCGGCCGCCGCTCGCGGATGACGTTTGCAGCGAGGGCGGCCGCCTGACCGGGCCGCGGATGGCGACGGGCGCCAGGCGCGCCAGAAGGCACAAGGCGTGAGCTCCCAGCCCGAGAAGGTGAGCGCCCTCGAGGCCACGTATCAGATCCTGTTGCAGGCGGGAGAGCCGCTGCGCTGCGAGGAGATCACGCGCCGCACGCTCGACGGAGCCCTGTGGGTGACGGCCGACGAGACCCCGGAGGCGACCGTGCGGTCGCGGATGCGCCATCATCGGCGCCGCGACCGCCGCGCCGCCAGGCGGCCCGTCCGCGGCGCGCCAAGGCGCAGGCCGCCCTCCTCCCTCCCGAGCCGCGGGCATGGAGCACGCCGACCGGTTCATCCTGAAGGGCGCCATGCTCTTCATCGCCTGGGAGGACGACCCCACCGGCACACCCGCGACATCGACTTCCTCAGCCTCGTCGAGGAGGGCTGCCGATCACGTTCGGCGAGGAGCTCGTCCTGGACCCGGCGAAGCTCACGCGATGGGGCGCGTTCGTGCGCAAGGCGCGCGTCGCGCCCGTCGGGCTCGGCGAGGTGGTCGCCGCTCCGCGGCGCTTCCTCGCCGAGCCGTATCTCGCCGCGGCGCGCGGCGAGCCGTTCACCAGGCGCTGGCCCGCGGGAGGGCCGTGGGGCTGCGCTGACGCGCGGGGCCTGAGCCGCGGGTTCCGCGCCGCCGTGAGCCGCTGCCTGATGAAGCGGGTGTACGATGGGATCCGCGGGGAGAGCCTCGCGACACGATGCCCACACGAGTCTCAAGAGGAGAGTACACAGTGACCACATCCCGCCTGTCCACGGCTCGGCTCCTGACGACGTTGCTCCTCGCGACCGCGATGCTTCTGACCACCGCGTGCCTCCTGCTCGCCGCCGGTCCGGCCCGCGCCGCGGTCTGGGTGATCCCGGCCTCGGCGCGCGCCTTCCCCAACACGCAGCCTGGCCGCGCGCAGATCGTCGCCCTCGACGCCGCCGGCAACGAGTACGAGGGCGCCCAGATCGTGGTGCGCGGCGCCGCGGCCCGCGACGTACGCGTCAGCTGGGCGGACGGCAGCGACGCGCTGATCACCGACAACGCCACGCTCTCGCAGGTCGCCTACGTGCGCGTCACGCACCCCTCCACCGACACCCACCTGCCGGCCGGCGACTACCCAGACCCGCTGCTGCCGCGCGCCTTCGGGGCGGCGGTGCGCACGCCCGCCGGGACCGCCGCCTTCTACGTGCTCGTACACGTGCCCTACGGCACGCCGGCCGGCGCCTACAGCGCCACCTTGCACGTCGTCAACGGCGGCGAGACCGCCGACCTGCCCGTGCGCCTGCGCGTGTGGGACTTCGGCTGGAAGCGCCTCAGCACGCACACCGCCTTCGCCCTGAGCACGCGCGCCATCGAGACCAGCCTGCGCGGCAGCGTCGGCTTCAGTGGCGACAAGAAGCAGCAGATCCTCACCGCCTACTACGCGATGCTGCTCGCCCACGGCGTGACGCCGATGCCGCCCAATGCAGTGCCCGGCGTCTCCGGCGACGGCTCCTTCAACGCGGAGCGCTACGCCGCCGCGCTCAAGCCCTGGGCCGACAAGAGCGGCCTCGACTTCCCCGACGTACAGATCCCCTGGTACCGCTGGTTCCCGTGGAGCATGACCGCCGGCTCCGCCGCCGAGCCGGGGCTGCTCACGTACCTCACCGAGGTCTGCCGCGTCTTCAAGGACAACGGCTGGCAGAGCAAGGCCTTCGCCTACGTCATCGACGAGCCCACGAGCACCAAGAGCGAACGCGCCGCCGAGAGCTACGCGAAGGTCCTGCACAGCGCCTCGGCGCAGGCCGGCTTCCGCTGCCGCTACCTGCTCACCGACGAGCCGCGCCCCACCTCGCTGGGCGGCATCAAGACGGCCAACAGCTTCCTCTTCGACGACATCGACATCTGGTGCCCGCGCTACTACTACTTCTTCGGGCGCATCCCGGCGCTGCGCGCTCGCCAGGCGGCCGGCCAGGAGGTCTGGTGGTACACCTACGCCAACTCCGCCGCCGCCATCAACCCCGGCTACCTCATCGAGAAGCCGCTCGCCGACCAGCGCGTCTGGGGCTGGCTGATGCAGCAGTGGAACGTGGACGGCCTGCTCAACTGGGGCACCAACCGCTGGGGCGACGCGCTCACCGGCAACGGCTGGCGCGACCCCTACAAAGACCCGCTCTCTTACCGCAAGCCGCTGCCCGACGGGCGCGTCGCCAATGGCGACACCTGCCTCATCTACCCCGGCTACTACCCGCGCTACGGGCTCACCGACCCGCTCGCCGGGCCGGTCTCTTCGCTGCGCCTCGAGGCGCTCCGCGATGGCTTCGAGGACCGCGAGTACCTGCGCCTGGCGGCCGGCACGGGCGGCGGCGGCGCCTTCGTGAAGAAGGTCGCCGCCCAGGTGGCCTGGTTCCCCTACCCCATCCGCCAGGCCAACGTCTTCGACTTCCCCAAGTACACGACGAAGCCCGAGGTCTTCGCGCGCGCCCGCACGCAACTGGCGAAGCGCATCGAGGCGGGCCGGTAGCCGGCCCGCGACGGTTGCGCCGTCGTGCGCCGCCGGCGTCGCCGCAAGCGCGCTCGACGTGAGCCGGCGGCGCGCGACGCGCGCCGCCGGCCCTGCCCTACCGGGTCGCCGGCAGCACGACCAGCGTGTTGGCGCCGGCCTTGACCTGCTTGCGGCCGGCGTAGTCCACGCACACGACCTTCCACGTGTAGCGGCCGGCCGGCAGCGTCAGCCGCGCCTCGTGCGTCACCGCCGTGCCGGTGGCCTGGAAGCCGGCCACGACGCTCTTCTTCAGATGCTTCCTCGCGTCGTAGATCAGCACGACGGCCCTGGCCCGCGGCACGCCCGGATCGGTGACCTGGAAGCGGAACGTCGCGATCGCGCCCTTGCGCGCCTTGACCGCGTGCAGCGCGCTCGTCACCGGACTGGCTGTCGGGGTGAACCCGGCGCCGCCACCGTCGCCGGTGCGGAGCACGAGCCCCTCATTGCCGGCCGCCCACGCCGACGTCGCGTCGCGCACCGCCACCGACTGCGCGGACGGCGCCACGCCGCAGTCCTGCTGCGTCCACGTCTGGCCACCGTCCACAGTGTGGAGGATCACCGCCCAGCCCATGCCGCCGTACTCCAGCGGCCAGCACGAGCCGACCGCCCAGCCGTTCTGGGCATCGACGAACTGGACGCCGGCGAGGTCCACGCCCGCCCCGATCGCCGCGGACTGACGCTCCCAGGTCTGGCCACCGTCGCCGGTGTGGAAGATCCTGCCGTTCCGGCCGACCACCCAGCCCTCACCGCCAGGGAGGAAGCTGCCGTCGAGGAGGACCGCTTCGGGATCCGGCGTCACGTCTCTCCAGGTGGCGCCGCCGTCGATGGTGACGTAGCACCTGCCGCCGTACCAGTCCTCGTTCCCCTGGGCGCCGCAGATCCAGCCGTGCGTGGCGTCGGTGAAGCTCAGACCGTACAGCGAGACGTCCTTGGCTCCGGCGGCCCCCCGGACCCATGTGGCGCCGCCGTCGGTGGTCGTGTACAGAACGCCGCCGTCGGCGGTGACGTAGCCTGTGGATGCGGTCGGGAACTGCACCGACAGCATGCCCTCCTGCCCCGCGACGGCGACGCGTTTCCACGTCTGGCCGCCGTCGATGCTGGCCAGCATCAACGCCGCCTGCCGGTCGCCGCTCCCGTAGTCGGCGCCCACTGCCCAGGCATGCCGCGCGTCGCTGAAGGCGACGCCTCTGAGCATGCCGTAGATCTGCTCGTTGGAGACCTGCGCCCACGTGGCCCCGCCGTCGCCGGTGCGGTAGATGGTCGGCCGCAGAGCGACGGCGCCCCCCTGTTCGATCTCGCCGACCGCCAGGCCCACAGTCGCGTCGACCATGGCGATGTCGCTGAGCTGGAGCGAGATGGTCGCGCCGGCCACCGTGGCGCGCTGCCAGCCTTCGGCGGCGCGCGCCGCGGCTGCGGTCGCGCCGGCAAGAGCGCTCGCCAGAACCACCGCCGCCACGATCACCAGCTGCAAAGTACGCCTCATGGGGCACCTCCTCCCCGCGCGCCGCGCGAGGGTCATCTTGCGCGCCGCCTCGGGCAGGTCCACCTCGACGGTGGCCCCAGACGACAGTCACCTCATATCTTATCATAGGTCAGACCATATGTCAGCCGTCGCTACCACGCACTTGAGCCGGTAGCCGGCGGCGTGCGAGCGGCCGGCGCGCCCGCGCGCGGATCGCCGCGGCGAAGCCGGAGGAACACGCGGGCTTGCGCCTGTCGCGAGTCCGTCGTAGTATGCAATCCTATTATCTATCTTGTAAGCTGATTGCATTGTCATCGGCGCCGCCGCCGCCCACGAGACCAGGAGAGACTCCATGACGCAGCCGGAGACCGTGACCGCCCTGCTCGCCGAGCTCGAGGGCGCCTCCGCCGCGGACGTGCTCGCGGCCGCCGCACGGCGCTTCCCCGGGCGCGTCGCCTTCGCCTCCTCGCTGGGCCTCGAGGACCAGGTCCTCACGGCGCTGATCGCCGAGGCCAAGCTCGACATCCCGATCTTCACGCTCGATACCGGTCGACTCTACCCCGAGACCTACGATCTGATCGCCCGCACGAAGGAGCGCTACGGCGGGACCATCCACGTGTACTTCCCCGACGCCCGCGAAGTCGAGGAGATGGTCGACCGCGACGGCGTGAATCTGTTCCGCGACAGCATCGCGGCGCGCAAGCGTTGCTGCGATATCCGCAAGGTAAGGCCGCTGCGGCGCGCACAGGCGGAGCTCGACGCGTGGATCTGCGGCCTGCGCAGCGGCCAGGCGCGACCCGCCAGAAGGTCGAGGCGGCCGAGTGGGACGACGCCGCCGGCCTCGTCAAGATCGACCCCCTGGCGGCGTGGGACGACGCGGGCGTGTGGAGCTACGTCCGCGCCCACGACGTGCCCTACAACCCGCTGCACGACGCCGGCTACCCCAGCATCGGCTGCGCGCCGTGTACGCGCGCGGTACCGGAGGGCGGAGACGCGCGCTCCGGGCGCTGGTGGTGGGAGAGCGCCGAGCAGCGCGAGTGCGGGCTGCACCACCGAGAGGGCGGCGGGCCTACGGCGGCCGCCCCACCTGCGGCGGCCGCCCCGCCCGCCGCCGCCGACGCGCGCGGAGCCGCCTCATGAATCAGATCGAGACCCTCGAGGCCAAGAGCGTCCACATCCTCCGCGAGGCCTACCGCGCGCTGGGCAACGTCTGCATGTTGTGGTCGATCGGCAAGGACAGCACCGTGCTGCTGCACCTCGCGCGCAAGGCCTTCTTCGGCCACGTGCCGATCCCGCTGGTACACATCGACACCGCCTACAAGATGCCCGAGATGATCGAGTATCGCGACCAGCTTGCGCTCGAGTGGCGCCTCAACCTCGTCGTGGGGCAGAACCGCGAGGCGCTGGCCGCCAGGCAGACCTTCCCCGACGGCAACTGCGACCGCATCGCCTGCTGCCGCGACCTCAAGACGATGGCGCTCAAGCACACCCTCGACGGCGAGTGGCCGCGGCTGCGCATGGACCACACTCTGCGTCGCCTCGTCGAGGATGCGGACCTCTCCCCCTACACCGGCGTGATCGTCGGCGTGCGCGCCGACGAAGAGGGCTCGCGCTCCAAGGAGCGCTACTTCTCGCCGCGGGGGGGTACATGTGAGCACGCCGGCCGGGGACGCGCCCGCCGCGGCCGAGAACACGCCCGCCGCGGCCGGGGACGCGCCCGCGATCAAGCTGTCCCCGGTCTTCGTGTCCCCCGACCTGGAGCGCATGGACATCGTCGCCGTCGGTCACGTGGACCACGGCACGAGCACCGTCATCGGCCGGCTCATGGCCGACACCGGGTCGCTGCCCGAGGGCAAGCGCGACCAGGTCAAGGCGATGTGCAAGATCAACGCGCGGCCCTTTGAGTACGCCTTCCTCCTCGACGCCCTCAAGAACGAGCAGGCGCAGGGCATCACCATCGACACGGCGCGCTGCTTCTTCTAGCACGCCCCAGCGCCACTACATCCTCCACGACGCCCCAGGCCACGTGGAGTTCCTCAAGAACATGATCACCGGCGCCTCGCGCGCCCAGGCCGCCCTGCTCGTCATCGACGCGCAGGAGGGCGTGCGCGAGAGCTCCAGGCGACACGGCTACATCCTCTCGATGCTCGGCATCCGCCAGATCGCGGTGCTGGTCAACAAGATGGACCTGCTGGGCTGGGACCAGGAGGCGTTCGACGCGGTCACGCGCGAATACGCCGACTTCCTCGCGCGTCTCGGCGTGCGGCCCCCCAGCTTCACCCCGGTGAGCGCCCGCGACGGCGCCAACGTCGTCGCGCGCGCCGCGGAGGCGCCCTGTGGTACGACGGCCCCACCGTGCTCGAGCAGATCGAGGGCTTCAAACGCCCCGATGACGATCTTGAGCGGCCGTTCCGCATGCCGCTGCACGACGTCTACAAGTCCACGGCGGCCGGCGACGACCGGCGCATCTTCGTGGGCGCCGTCGAGACCGGCCACATCCGGCCTGGCGACGAGGTCGTCTTTCTGCCGTCGGGCAAGCGCTCGACGGTCGCGACGATCGAGGCCCTCTCGGGGCCCCGGCCGGACGAAGCCTACGCCGGGCAGGCCACGGGCCTCACGCTCGACACGCAGGTGTACACCAAGCCGGGTGAACTGATGGTGCGCGCCGACGAGCCCGGCCCGCTGATAGCTACGCGGCTGCGCGCCAACATCTTCTGGATGGCCACGGCGCCACTCGTGCGCGGGCGGCGGTACGTGCTGCGCATGGGCGCCGCCCGCGTGCCCGTGGAGCTCGAATCTGTGCTCAGCGTGCTCGACGAGCAGGAGCTCGAGTCGGTGACCGGCGCCGCGCAGGTCGAGCGCCACGACGTCGCTGAGGTGGTCTTCCGGAGCACGCGGCCGGTGGCCTTCGACGCGGCCGAGACGCTCGAACCGACGTCACGCTTCGTGGTCGTCGCCGGCTTCGACACCGCCGGCTGCGGCATCGCCCTGGAGGCGCTGCCCGAGGCGGCCGCGAGCGCCGACGCCGAAAGGCGTTTCGGCGTCGGCGACGTCACCGACGAGCAACGCGCCGCGCGCTACGGCCACGCCGGCAAGGCGGTCGTGTTCGTCGGCGAGTCCGGCGAGGACGCGCACGCCGTCGCCGCATCCCTCGAGCGCCGCATCTTCGACCTCGGCGTGCATTCCTACTGCCTCAGCGCGACCGACCTCGGCGAAGACAAGGACGTGCTCGGCCGCGAGGCGCAGATCGTCCGCCTCGGCGAGATCGCCTGGGCGCTGACCGACGCCGGCGTGGTGCTCGTGGCGGCGCTCGGCGACATGGACCGCTTCGACCTCGAGCGGCTGCGCACGCTGGCCGCGCCCCACGAGGTCTTCGTGATCGGGCGCGGCGACGGCGGCGACCTGGACGCGGACCTCGACCTGCCGGCGTCTCTGGCCACCGACGAGGCGGCGGAGGCGGCGCTTCGCGCCCTGACCGCCGCCGGCGTGCTGCCCGCTCCCACAGCCTGAGCGCCGCCGGCGCTGACGCCGGGCGCCTGGCGCGCCCGACGTCGCCGCCTCGATCCGCGGCGCACGCTGCGCCGCCGGACCCAATTCGGCGCACGGTATCGGCGGGACATGACCACTCCCGTCGCTCAGGCGCCGGTGAGCCACGAATGGGGCGCGCGGCGGGCGCGCGGGCGGGCGGCGACCGCGGCGCGCGCGGCGCGCCATGCCCGCATTCCCGCCGCTCGTCGATCCGGAGGCTGAACGCGCAACCGGACGGCACGGGATGGTCATGCGGCGGGATTCACTTCATCGACAGAACCACTTCACTGGTTCTCCAGAAGTGCTCGGTATCATCCTGCATGACCATCCCCGTCGCTCAGGCGCCGGTGAACCACGAATGGGGCGCCCGGCGGGCGCACACAGCCGGCGGCGCTCCCGCGGCCGCGCGGGCGGCCGCGGCGACCCCGGCGGCTCCGGCGCGGGGCAAGCGCGAAAGGGGAAGACAAGGATTCCTTGACTGTCGGGTCGCGTACGGCCGTCCGCAGGCTCGGTTGCCAAGAGGGAAGATGAGGATCCGCCGGGATTCCTTATCTTCCCTCGCGGTACTACCCGCCCCGGCGGCATGTCGCGAATCGGTAAGATAAGGAAAGGGCCTTTCCTTATCTTACCGATTCGCACTACCCCGCCCGGCGGGCGCGTCGCGCGAAGTCCACGGCCGCGTCGCGCGAAGTCCACGGGCGCGGCGCGCGAAGTCCACGGGCGCGGCGCGCCATGTCCGCCTTCTCGCGGCCGTCGATCCGGAGGCTGAACGCGCGACCGGAGAGAAGGGGATGGTCATGTCATCCTGATGCCCGCAGCGACCAGCGCACCGAAGGACATCGTGAGACTCTTCAGGACCAGGACCCCGATCGTCTCCGCGTGCGCCCGAACCGGATGCCAGTCCTGCGACCCTCCTGCGACCCTTCCCGCGGCTGTTCCCGTGCGCCGGCGGAGCGCCCGCCAAACTCCGTGGATCCGAGGTGTAACACCTGGAGCCCTGCTGCGTTGGAGAGAGTGCAAAGCGTCGATCAACCAGATGGAGGACACCATGAAGCTCTTCAAGACCAAGACCCTGATCGTATCCGCGATCGCCGTGCTGGGCATCACCAGCGTCGCCTATGCAGGCGCCGCGACGATGCAGCGCGACCGGGTCAAAGACGCGAGCTGCACCACAGTCGCCGCGGCGCAGGACCGCACCAACGCGCGGGACCGCCAGAAGTTGCAGGACGGCACGTGCCTGACCGCGGTCGCCGCCGCGCAGGCCGGCGCCAACGCGCAGGCCGGCGACAAGGCCCGGGACCGCCAGAAGCTGCAGGACGGCGCCTGCCTGACCACCGTGGCCGCGGCGCAGGCACGCACGCGGGGGCAGGACGGCGCCGGGGCGCAGGACGGCACGGGTGCGCAGGATCGCCTGCATCTGCACGACGGCAGCTGCCTGACAGCGGCCGCCTGAGGCAGACGCGCGGCAGCCGACGGAGGCGGCGCCGGGCTCAGGCGCGGCAGCCGACGGAGGCGGCGCCGGGCTCAGGCCCGGCGCCGCCTCCTTCATCCGCGACAGAGCATGGACCAGGCAGGCGCGCATGGACCTTACGGCGAAAGGCGTGACGTGGACCCCTCCCCAGCCTCAACGATCGACCACGAGGCGAAGCCCGCAGGCGATTCGCAGCCGGCGTGGTTCGAGCAGCTCTACAGCAGCTCACACGCGCGCATCTACAACCTTGCGGCCCGTATCGTCGGCGATCGCGACGACGCCGCCGACATCACGCAGGAGGTCTTTCTGCGCGCCTTCGTGCATCCCCCGGACGAGCAGGGGATGCGGAATCCTGAGCCCTGGCTCTACAGGGTCACCGTGAACGCCTGCTACGATCACCTGCGCCGCCGCACCGGTCGCGCTACCACGCCTCTCGAAGACGTGGGGGAGATCGCGTCCGGCCGTGACGGATTCGCCTCCGCCGAGATGACCCACGCGGTCGAGGCGGCGCTCGGCAGCCTCACCCTGCGCTACAGGACGGTGCTCGTGCTCAGGGATCTGCACGGCCTCGGGACGGGTGAGGTCGCCGACGTGATGGGCGTCAGCCGGGCGACGGCGCGCGTCCTGCTGCACCGCTCTCGCGTCGCCTTCCGTCGCGCCTTCCGCGACGTCGCCCCCGAGGGCGCGCTCCCGGCGCTCGGGCTGGCGGCGCTGCTCCCGGCGCTCGCCGTGCCCGCGGCGCTCCAGACGCCGCCGATCGTCGCCGCCCTCGCTTCGGCGACGCCTGTCGCCCTCGCGGCGCTGCCTCACGCGGCGGCGTCGCTGCCCCTTGCAGGCCCCATCGCCGGCCTGCTCGCCAAGATCGGGGGCGCTGTCGGGGTGAAGGCCGCGGTGGTGGTCGCCGCGGCGCTCGTCGTCACGGGAGGCACTGTCGCGACGTACGATCTGGCGACCAACGCTCGGGATCGCGCAGGGACCAAGCCCCCAGGTCCGACTCCGGCGCAGACGCAGACGCGCGGCGGCGGACAGGGCGTGGGCGCCGCCGGTCAGGCCGCGAGTGACACGCGGAAGCGCCCCGGGCAGCCTGATGCCCGCGCCGACAAGGCGCGCGGGGCAGGCTCTTCGTCCGGCGCGCCGAGCACGACAGGCGGCGCCGGTTCGGGCAGCGGCGCGCAGACTTCGGCGCCGCCCTCCGGCTCCGACGGGCAGACCCAGACCGGCGGGGGGTCAGCTCCCTCCTCCGCTGGTTCCTCCGGCGGCTCGGGCGCCGGGTCGGACGACGCGTCGGGCGCAGCGTCGGGCGGCGCGTCGGGCGGCGGCGGCACGACTCCCACGAAGGGCGTGGGGCCCTGACGACCGGGGGAGCGGCGCGACGCCGCGCCCGCCGGCTCCCGCCCCTCCGGTGAACCCCGCGGCGCCGTCCTCCGTCCCGTGCGGCAGGGTACAATGTGGCTGAGGAGGCAGACGTGATCACACGCATCGCAGCGCTACTGGTGCTCGCCGCCGCCATCGCGACGCTCCCCGCCGCCCTCGCGGGCTGCGGCGCGGGCGCCGCGGACGAGCCGCCCGCGACGTCGGCATCGAGCACTCCCGGTGGCGGCCCGGCCGGTGGCGCGAAGATCGCCCCCGGCCTCTACGACCTCGAGGACGGCACAGTGCAGGCGGTCGGAACAGCGGAGCACCGCGACCTTGAGGGCGGGTTCTGGGTGGTCGTCGGCGGCGCGGAGGCCGAGGGCGACGTCGGCAAGACCGTGGCGGTCATCGCCAACGGGGACGATCTCGCGCGGCAGTTCAAGGAGCTTGAGGGTCTCTCCGTCATCGTGACGGGCATCAGACTCGAAGGCCCGTCGATCCGCATGGCCGGCCCGGAGATCAAGGCAACGAGCGTCGTCGCGGCCAGCGACGCGCCCCCAGGGCCGGCCGAGTAGCACGTCTTTGCAGGCGTGTGAACGTCGCCATCCGTGCCCGCGGGGTAGACGATTCGCCGGAACGCGAGACTTTTGACTTGAAATGCTCTACACTGTGCTCACGAGCCAATCCGTGGCTCGAGAGTTGGCGGCGTGACCTCTTGCTTCACCGCCGGCATTGTCAGCGGTACGTGGCAAATGGTCGCGTCGCTTTGTTAATAGCCCCCAGGGGCGGATAAAGGATTGTGAAATGGCAGAAGGTACCGTCAAGTGGTTCAACGCGGCCAAGGGCTATGGCTTCATCTCGCGCGAGGATGGGGACGATCTTTTCGTTCACTTCCGCGAGATCCAGGACGAGGGCTTCAAGACCCTCGACGAGGGCCAGAAGGTCTCGTTCGACGTCACTCAGGGCCAGAACGGCAAGATGCAGGCGAGCAACGTCCGTAAGGTCTGACGCCGTACCACATCTGTAAGTTCGCCGAAGGGCGGCCCCATCGGGGCCGCCCTTCGCGCGTACGCAGACGGGCGCGACGGCGCGGCGCAGTGAGCGGCGCGGCGCCTCCTCGCGCAGTCCGTGGGTGCGGCGCCTCCTCCCCGCGACGCGGTCTGCGCGCTGACCGCGCGCGAGCCCGCTCGCGGCCGCTCGGTCCCCGACGCCGATGCGCTAGGATGCCCGGCATGAAGCTGAGGCGCGCCCCCATCGAGTCGCTCGCGGTCGATGACCTGGTCTTCGCCGTGCGCTGGAGCCGGCGGCGGCGCACCATCGGCATCAGCGTGGCGCGCGAGGGCGAGCTGCGTGTGCTCGCGCCCGCGGGCGTCCCCGCGCGCAAGCTCGAGAACGCCGTGCGCGCCAAGCTCCCGTGGGTGCGCCGCAAGCTCGCCGAGCTCGAAGCGCTCGGCCCTCCCCCACCGCGCCTGCGTTTCGTCGATGGCGAGCGGCTCCCGTACCTCGGCCGCACGTACCGGCTCGCGCTCATCGACGCCGGCGAGCCGCCCGGCGCGCCGGTCGCCCTGCGCCGCGGGCGCTTCGAGCTGGCGCGCGGCCTGGACGGCGAGGCGCGCGCCGCCTTCGTGCGCTGGTACACGGAGCGCGCGCGGGCGCGCATCGGCGCGCGCGTCGTCCACTACGCGCCGCTCGTGGGCGCGACCCCCGCCGGCGTCGTGGTCCGCGACCTCGGCAGGCGCCGCTGGGGCGTCTGCGACGCGCGCACGCGCCTCGTCAGCTTCCATTGGGAGCTGGTGCTCCAGGCGCCCGGGACCATCGACTACGTGGTGGTACACGAGCTCGCCCACCTGCACGAGCCCAACCACGGGCCGCGATTCTGGCGGCGGGTGGCCGCCGTCATGCCCGACTGGCAGCGGCGGCGCGGCGCGCTCTCGAGTGGCGGGCATCGCCACACGATCTGAGACTCGCGCCCATGTTCATGTGCCGCCGCGGGACAAAGTGGGTAGAGCTACCTCACGGAGGATCCGAGGAGGACCGATGAAGTCCCTTCACGCAGCCGTCGAGATCGACGCTCCCGCGGAGCGCGTGTGGCAGATCGTCGGCGACTTCGCGCGCTACCCCGAGTGGAACCCGTTCATCGTGCGCGCCGCGGGCGTACCGCGCGTCGGCGCGCGCCTGGACGTCACCATCGTGGCGCTGGGCATGAAGCCGGTGAGCTTTCGGCCGCGCGTCCTGGACTTCGAGCCGGGACGCCTCATCCGCTGGAAGGGCGGATTCAAGCTCCCCGGCTTGTTCGACGGGCGCCACGCGCTCATCGTCGAGCCGCTGGACAGCGGACGCTCGCGCTTCACGAGCCACGAGGACGTGAGCGGCGTCATGCTGCCGTTCGTCGGCAAGGTGATGACCGCGTCGCAGCAGGGCTTCGAGCTGATGGCCCGCGCGCTCAAGGAGCGCGCCGAAGCCTAGAAGAGGGCGGGCGGCGCGGGCGCTGGCGGGCTCTGCCCGCCGCAGACCCGCCGCCCGCCTGATAGTCTGCGCGCATGCCGAAGCTGCCTCAATGGGTCGTCCCCACCTGGCTCGAACGGCTCGGACGCGCGAGCTGGCTCGCCTTGGGTCTGGCGATCGCAGTCGGCATCCTCATCTGGCTGTTCGCAGCGGCGCGCACCATCACGCTGCCGCTGCTGCTCGCGGTGCTCGTCGCCGCCGTGTGCTTCCCCGCGGTGGACTGGCTCCAGCGGCGCCGGGCGCCCCGCTGGGCCTCGGCGCTCCTGGTGCTCACGGTCATCGTCGTGCTCACGCTCGCGCTCGGCCTCCTGGTGAGCGTCCAGCTTCTGGACAAGGCCCAGCAGATCGAGAAGCAGCTCGCAGCCGGGCTCGACGGACTGACGAGCAGCGTCGTCGGAGCGCAGTTCTCCGGCGCCCTCGACACGCTCGCGACGTCGCTCACAGACAACTGGCGGACGCTGCTCGAGGGCTTCCTGCCGTATCTCGCGAAAGGCATCGGCTCGTTCGCGATGATACTGTTCTCGGCGTTCATCGGCCTCAACATCCTGTACTACCTGCTGGCCGACGGGCGCAAGGTCGGGCGCTGGGTGGGCAGTCACATCGGCCTGCCTGCGGAAGTCGGGGTCCCGCTTCTGCGCAACGCCGTCCGGTCTATCCAGATGTACTTCATCGGGACGTCCATCGTGGCCCTGTTCAACGGCGTGGTCATCGGCCTCGGCGCCGTCATCCTGGGCACGCCGCTGGCCGTGGTGCTGGGGCTGGTCAACTTCTTTGCCTCATACATCCCCTACATCGGCGCGGTCGTCGGCGGCGCCGTCGCGGTGCTGCTGGCGATCGCCGGCGGCGGCATCAGCGACGGCCTCTGGATGCTACTCATCGTGATCCTCGCCAACAGCGTCTTCCAGACCGTGGTCCAGCAGCTCGCCCTGGGGGCCACGCTCAAGCTGCACCCGCTCGGCGTGCTGCTGGCGACCACGATCGGGGGCGTTTTGGGCGGCGCCATCGCCAGCGCCATGGCGGCGCCGTTCGTGGCCATCGCGCTGGACGCCGTGCGGCAGATCCGCGCCGCCGGGATCTTCGCCGGCGACCCGCAGAGAGAGGCCGGCCCCCAGACGGGAGAGGCCGGCGGCCCTCCCAGGCCGCCGGCCTCTCCCTGACTCAGCCGTCCCGCCCGGCCCTTCCCGCAGGCTTCGCGACCCGGTAGAGTCCCCTCCATGGCACGAACGCGACGAGAGCCTCCCGACGAGCTGCAGGCGATCCCCGGCGTCGGGCCGTCCATAGCCGCCGACCTGCGGCTGCTCGGCCTCGAGAAGGTCGCCGACCTCCGCGGCCGCGACCCCGAGCAGCTCTACGTCGAGCTGGAGGCGCGCGCCGGCCACCACGTCGACCGCTGCGTGCTGTACGTCTTCCGCAGCTCCGTGTATTTCGCCGGGCACACGCAGCCCGAGCTCGAGCTCACCAGGTGGTGGAGCTGGAAGGACGGCGGCCTGGCCGAGAGGCGCGGGCTGCTTCCGGATTCTGCGGAGCGCCCTATCGTCGCGGCGCGCGCGGTAGCAGGTAGTGCGAGCACTTGCCGATCGGATTCGCGAGAATGAGATAGCCGGTCGGCTCCGCTCCGCGGGGAAGCGCGGGGTACAGGACGCTCATCTGGCTGTCGCCAGGCAGCGGGTCCATGCACGACGGCTTGCCGTAGGCGTCTTTGTAGGGCAGCTCATCGACCAGCTTGCACGCCTTGGTGGAGTACGTACCGTTCTTGAGGTATTCAATGGAGACCCTCGGCGGCCGCGCGCCGAAATGGCTCCCCATGAGCACCAGCGACGAACCCTGCGTCAGCTCGCCGGTCACGGAGACCACGACGGGCGGGACCACCGCGCAGGCGGCCACGTCGACAAGGTCCAGCTTGGCGCCGTCGGCCCTGGTGGCGTCGACGACGAGCGCCTGGAGGCCGACCGCGGCCATCGGTTCTTCTTCCAGGAGGACCCCCAGGCCGTGGGCCGGATCACTGTAGTCGGCGGGATCGTAGATCCTCGGCTTCCCCGGCCACTCCGCCGTGACGGTCTCCGCCGGGAATCTCCCGATCACCTTCATGGCGTATGGTCCCCCGACCGTCGACCCAGTGACTTTCGGCGCCTTCGTGAAGGCCGGGATCTCAAGGTAGGTGGCGGGGACCAGGACGACGGATCCCTGCGTCAGGTCGATGTCCGGCGCCCTGAAGACGGCGGTCATCGTGACGTCGCCCCTGATCAGCGCGATGGTGCTCACGCTTGCGGCGCCGGCGAGCTGCGCGTGCGCCGCGGGGTCGGCGGTCCATTTGACGAAGCTGAAGGTCGCCGAGGGCATGGCCATGATCGCCAGACCGGCGCCGACGTTCACCGCGGCGCGGTCGCCGGGGTCCGCGAGACCTCCCGACCGCGGAAACACCGCGAAGGCGACGGACGCCGTCTCGGGCGGACTCGCCGAGAACACGGCGCTGAGGGTGGCGTCGCCCGAGAGCGTGACCGTGGTCCGCGGAGACTGCTCGCCGCCGAAGCCGAACGTGACGTTCTGTTCGGGGTCGGCGGTCCACTCCGTGAAGTGATAGCCGGCGGCGGCGGCGGCGCCGATGCCCGCCGCCAGGCCCTGGTCCACACGGGTGGACCCTGTGGGGGAGACGCTCCCCCATCCCGCCGGCGAGGCGACCGTGGTCAGGGACACCGCATCCGCGCCTGGGTCCGTGCCGTAGGCGACGAGCCTCCAGCTCGTGAACGTACCGCCGCCCCTGGCGCCCAGATCCCTGACGGTGAGCGTCCAGTCGCCGGCCGACATCTCGCCGAGGTGCCGCTCGGAGCCGAAGCGCCAGTCGGCGTAGCTGGACTTGGTGCCCGAGGTGTCGTGCTTCCCGGCGAGCACGCTCGACGTGCCGGACGGCGCCGTGAGGACGACGCTGAGGTCGCCCCAGTCATGGTGGTCGGCGGTGAAATACACTTCGACGCTCTCGATGAGGATGCTTTCGGGGAGCGTGATGGTGCTCGCCACTCCCCGGCTGCCGCGCGGGATCGCCTGTCGTGGCGAGGCGGTCCCCTGCGCGCTCACCTCGGCGGCGAGGTTGGTCCATGAGCCGGCCGCGGCGACCGCCGCGGCGACATCGACTCTGCCGAACCCGTACTTGTGGTTGACGTGGTAGCCCGCGGCGTTCGTCGTCCAGTCGCCGTCGCTCGGATCGTTCTTCACCGCCGTGGTCATGAGGATCTTCTTCACGTCGCGCCAGCCGAGATCCGGGTCCGCCTGCAGCATCAGCGCGCAGGCGCCGGAGACGGTGGGGCAGGCGGAGGAGGTGCCGCCGAAGTCGTTGGTGAAGTCGAGGTCGGCGAAATCGCCTTGCTCCCACCCCGTCTTGTTCGCGCCGAGCGGGCCGCTGCGGTCGACCGTGGTGACCCCCGTGTCGGCGCCGCCGCTCGACGGCGCGTTGACGCACAGGTTCGCCCCTCTCTCAGAGTAGTCCGACTGCTTGCCGGCGCTGTCGGACGCCGCCACGGCGATGGTGTAGCGCCAGTTGGCGTAGCCGTCGTAGTTGGAGTCGTCACCGTCCATGAGGCCGTTGCCGGCCGCCCAGGTGTAGATGGCGCCCTTGCCGCCGCGGCCATGAGTGATGCCATACGTCATGGCGTCCCTGGTGGGCTGCTTCGGCCCCTCGAGCCGCTTGCCGTCGTCCTTGGGCCCCCAGCTGTTGTTGTAGACGCTGATCCGGTCGCAGTACATCTGCTCGGCCTCGGCCTCGTCGGCGTCGGTCCCTCCCGCGCCGTGGATCCGATAGCCGCAGAGCCCCGCCTCCGGGGCGACGCCCCTGACGCCTACGTCGTTGAAGCCGCGGGCGGCCGCGACGCCGCCGCACTCCGTGCCATGGTCGCCAGCCGTCGGGTCCGCCTGCTTCCTGACGAAATCCCAGCTCAGACCGGCGACGATGTTCGCCGCGAGGTCCTTGTGCGCGATCTCAAGCCCGTCATCGACGATGCAGACGACCTGCTGCGGGCTTCCCCTGTGGGCGGCCCACACAGACTCGACGTTGATGTCGTTGCCGGCCACCGTCCCCGCGACCTCCCCGGTGTTCTTCAGGTGCCACTGGTATGGATAGAGGGGATCATCCTGCCGGCGCTCCGACCTCTGCCGCAGCCAGTTCGGTACGCAGAAGACGACCTCGTCCGAGGCGGCGGCCGCGGCGGCGGCCGCCAGGCTTTGCGACGGGCTCGCCGCCTTGAGGAGGAACGTGTCGGCGAGCGCCAGCGGGCGTACGAGCGTGAGACCATGGGCGCCGGCCCATGAGGCCGCCTGCTTCCCGGTGGCAGGGAGCTTGAACTTGACCATGACCTCGCCGGTCGGGAAGAGGAAGGGCGCGTCGGGACCGCTCCCGGCGCGGAACACGGGGGCCAGCGACGGGTCCGTGAGATCGACTCCCCCGGCGTCCTGCCCCACAGCGATGATCACGAAGCGCTCGTCGCCGGCGACGGCCCTGCCGGCGATCCCCTTGCGATCCGCCATCCGGGACGGCGCCGCGCCGTCCGCGCCGCGAAGCACCGCCACCTCGCCGGCCGACAGCGCGCACTGCTGATCGCGCTCGGCGGCGGCGACGACCGCCTGATCGAGCTTGCCCCACGGCTGCACGCCAGAGGCGCCCGCCGTCAAGGAACACATGGCGAAGACGATCCCCAAGGCGGCGACCCATACGATGCTCAGACGTCTCATGCTCTGCTCCTCACCGGGATCCTACGGTTCGAGAGGCATGATACTCACTATCGAGCGCGCCGGCGCCAGGCGCCGGATCTCCACCCCATCCAGCAGGCTGACCACCCTCTCGACGCGCCCGCCCGGGATGTGCCAGATGTGGGTGAGGGGGCAGCGCCAGCGCCTCCCTATCTGCCGCGCACGCGCACGCGGTAGCGGCCCCTCACGGTCAGCATCGTCCGGCGCCGGTCCAGGCCCAGGCGCGCGGCTCGACGCCTATCACCTCGAAGTGGGAGGGCAGGCCGGCGAACAGCTCCATGGCCGCGACGTCGCCGGCCGGGCGGCGGCCACCGAGGGCGCGATACCCTCGTTCGATCAGTCCCTCCGCGTCCATAGCATCGTTTTCCCCCGCACGACCGCTGTGGTATCCTCTGCCTCCCGCGGGGGCGTGCCCACGAGCCAGGGTACCGGCTCGGATGTCGCAGATCAGGCGCCCCGGCCCCGCACCCGTGGGCGATTAGCTCAGCGGGAGAGCGCCCGCCTCACACGCGGGAGGTCGTTGGTTCAAGCCCAACATCGCCCACCATCCACGCCGCTTCCGCCCCCCCCGCGGGCGCCCGTTCATCCATCCTGACGAACCTCGCGCCGGCGGCTTGCTTTACCGCCCGTTTCTGTCTAGTGTCAGCGATTGGCCTAGCCTAAGGAGCGAGGTGCACGTTGTCGTCGCCCAGGCCGCGGACAAGTCCCCCCACGCCGCACTGTCGGACACGGGCGCGGGAGGATCTATCAAGCAAGCGGACCTGTGAAAGGTCCATGGGAGGTGAGCAGGGTGGCTGACGAGCCGAAGCTTTTCCCACCGTCGCCCGAGTTCTCGCAGAACGCCTACGTCAAGAGCGAGGCCGAGTACGAGGCCGAGTACAAGCGTTCCGTCGAGGACCCCGAGGGATACTGGGCCGAGCGCGCCGAGGATGCGCTGGTCTGGACGAAGCCGTGGGACAAGGTCCTCGAGTGGAGCTTCGAGCCCACGCCGAGCATCAAGTGGTTCCAGGGCGGCGAGCTCAACGCGAGCTACAACTGCCTGGACCGCTGGGTCGAGGCCGGCAAGGGCGACAAGCCCGCCATCATCTTCGAGGGCGACCCCGGCGACACCAGCACGAAGACCTACAAGGAGCTTCTCGACGAGGTCAGCAGGTTCGCCAACGTGCTCAAGAAGCACGGCGTGAAGAAGGGTGACCGCGTCGCCCTGTACATGCCCATGATCGCCGAGCTGCCCGTGGTCATGCTGGCCTGCGCGCGCCTCGGCGCCATCCACATGATGGTGTTCGGCGGCTTCAGCGCCGAGGCGCTCAAGTCGCGCATCGACAACTGCGGCGCCAAGGTGCTCATCTGCGCCGACAAGGGTCACCGCGGCGCCAAGAGCACGCCCTCCAAGACCAACGCCGACGTCGCCATCAGCGGCGAGACCACGGTCGAGACGGTCATCGTCGTCAAGCGCATCGACGGCGACGTGCCCATGACCGAGGGCCGCGACGTCTGGTATCACGACGAGATGGCGGCCGCCGACATCACCACCGACTGCCCGCCGGTGCCGGTCGACGCCGAGCACCCGCTCTTCATCCTCTACACCTCCGGCTCCACGGGGACGCCCAAGGGCGTGCTCCACAGCACCGGCGGCTACCTGCTGTTCGTGCACGACACGGCCCAGTACGTGTTCGACCTGCACGACGACGACATCCACTTCTGCACCGCCGACATCGGCTGGATCACCGGTCACAGCTACACCGTGTACGGCCCCCTGTCGTGCGGCGCCACCAGCCTCCTCTACGAGGGTCTGCCCACCTACCCGGAGCCAGACCGCTACTGGCAGGTCATCGAGAAGCACAGCACCACCACCGTCTACACCGCCCCGACCGTCATCCGCAGCCTCATCGGCCAGGGCGACGAGTGGCCCGACAAGCACGAGATGAAGAGCCTGCGCGTCATGGGCTCGGTCGGCGAGCCGATCGACGCCCACAGTTGGCTCTGGTACTACGAGAAGGTCGGCAAGAGCCGCATCCCGCTGTGCGACACGTGGTGGCAGACCGAGACCGGCGGCATCATGATCACGCCGCTGCCGGGCGCCTCCACCCTCAAGCCCGGCTCGGCCTGCAGGCCGTTCTTCGGCGTGCAGACCCAGGTGCTCAAGGACGACGGCGCCCCCGCCGGCGTCGGCGAGGACGGGCATCTCGTCATCACCGCTCCGTGGCCCGGCATGATCCGCGGCACGTGGGGCGACGCCGACGGCAAGCGCTTCAAAGAAGTGTACTTCTCGATGTTCAAGGGCGTCTTCACCACCGGCGACGGCTGCGCCATCGACGCCGACGGCGACCACTGGCTCAAGGGCCGCATCGACGACGTCCTCAACGTCTCCGGGCACCGCATCGGCACGTCGGACGTCGAAGGCGCGCTGGTCAGCCATCCCAAGGTGGCCGAGGCCGCCGTGGTCGGCTACCCGCACCCCATCAAGGGCACCGGCATCTACGCCTACGTCACCCTCAACGACGGCGTGGAGCCGAGCGACGACCTCAAGAAGGAGCTCGTCGTACACGTGCGCAAGGTCGTCGGCCCCATCGCCACGCCAGACAAGATGCAGTTCGCCAGCGGCCTGCCCAAGACCCGCTCCGGCAAGATCATGCGCCGCATCCTGCGCAAGATCGCCGAAGGCGAGTTCGATTCTCTGGGCGACACCTCCACGCTGGCCGATCCGGCCGTCGTCGAGGAGCTCAAGGAGAACAAGCAGTAGGCAGCGGTCTTCCGAGAGACGAAGGCTCGAAAGGGCGGGCGGCCGCAGGGCCACCCGCCCTTTCTGCGTACGCTGGCCGGCGCCAGCGCGGCTTACGGGCTGGGGCTGGCGGAGGGCTCCACCACCGGGCCCGTCGAGACGGTGATCGTCACGGTGCTGCCGGGCTTGGCGATCACGCCGCCGGTGGGCGCCTGCGAAAGCACCTCGCCGGCCGGCGTCAGGCTCGCCTCCTCGATGATGTCGGTCACGAAGCCTGCCTCTCCGAGCGTCTGCGCCGCCTCGGCCTGGGTGGACCCGACCACGTTGGGGACCTCGGCTGTGGACGGCGGGCTCGGCGCCGCGCCACTCGAGAGGGTCACGGCCACGAGGCCGCCCTCGGCGACCTTGCCGCCGGGCGCCGGATCCTGCGCGATGACGGCGCCGGCCGGACCCTTGTCGCTCTGCTCGCTGACGACCTTGCCGAGCTTGAGGCCGGCCTGCTCGAGGGCCTTGGCCGCGCCCTCCTCGGTCATGCCCACGAGGTCGGGCACGACGACCTGCGCGGCCGGCTTCTCGCCGCCGTCGAAGGCCCCGGCCGCCCAGGCGACGCCCAGCCCCGCGAGGGCGACCACGACGAGCACGGCGAGCGCCCAGATCCAGCCGCGGTTCTTCGGCTTCCTCGGAAGAGGGACGACCCGTACCTGCGCGGCGCCGAGCACCCCCGAGAGGTCCTGCTGGAGCTGCGCCGCGCTACCGCGGCGCGCCGGGTCCTTCTCGAGGGCGCGCAGCACGATCTGCGCGAGCGCCGGCGGCGCCTCGGGGTTACGGAACTGCGGCGGCTGCACCACCCCGTCGAGGTGCTCGCGGGCGACTGTGGCGGCGTCGGGGCCGTCGAAGACGTGCGACCCGGTGAGCAGCAAGTAGAGCACGAGGCCGAGCCGGTACACGTCGGAGGCCGGCTCGGCCGCCCACCCCTGGATCTCCTCCGGGCTCAGGTAGCGCGCCCCGGCGGCGGGGGCTCCCAGGCGCAGGTCCGGCGGCGGACACGCGGCGGCAAGGCCGGCGCCGATCAGCTTCACCGTCCCGTCGCCGGTCTGCACCAGCGTCTGCGGCGCCACGCCGCCGTGCACGGCGCCGCGCGCGTGAAGCGCGGCGAGCCCGGCGGCGGCCTCCGCGGCGATCATCGTCGCCACCGCCACGGGCAGCGGCCCGCGGGCGACGAGGGCCGCCGCGTCGTCGCCGCGCACGTCCTCGGTGACCACAAAGACGTCGCCGCCGTCCTGCCCGACGTCGAGCACGGCGGGCAGGTCGAGATGGCGCGCCGCTGCGACCACTCCCATGCGGCGCATGAACGCGTCGGGGTCGGCGGGCCGCACCACGGTGATGCGCACCGCGCGCCCGCCGGAGTCCACGGCGCGGTGGACGGCCAGCGCCCCGCCGGGAGGCAGCGCCTCCACGAGCCGGTAACGCTGCGCGTACAGGGGCTCGCTCACGGCGACACCTCCAGATCGGCTCCACGTCTCCGGCCCGTCTCCGCGCCTGCACGCCCGAAGACGCCGGTACCGTCAGTATGTGCCGGGGAAGCCCGTTCTCCTTCTCGTCCACAGCCTGAGGATGAAGCGGAAGCCTCCGCGACGTAGGGTACACGGGGGATCCCCAGCCGGACTTCCCGCAGAGCAACCACGAAAGACGGGACCAGAGTCATGAGCACACGCAACCTCGACAAGCTGTTCGACCCCCGCAGCATCGCCGTCATCGGCGCCTCCAACAAGAAGGGGTCGGTGGGCTACATCCTCCTGCGCAACCTCATCGGCGCAGAGTACGAGGGCATCGTCTACCCGGTCAACGTATCGGCGCAGTCGGTGCAGGGCATCCAGGCCTACGCCTCCATCAGCCAGGTCCCCCGCAAGATCGACCTGGCGGTCATCGCCGTGCCGGCGAAAGCCGTGCCCGCGACGATGCGCGAGTGCGGCGAGGCGGGCGTGGCCGGCGCGGTCATCGTGTCCTCCGGCTTCAAGGAGATCGGCGCCGCCGGCAAGAAGCTCGAAGAAGAGGTCTGCGCCATCGCCGAGAGCTACGGGGTGCGCATCGTCGGCCCCAACTGCCTGGGTTACATCCGCCCAGGGCTGAACCTCAACGTCACGTTCGCGCACGTCATCCCGCCCGCCGGACGCGTCGCTTTCTTCAGCCAGTCCGGCGCCCTGGGCGCCGCTATCCTCGACTGGGCGGCCGCCAACCAGGTGGGCTTCAGCGCCTTCGTCAGCGTCGGCTCCATGGCCGACGTGGACTTCGGCGACCTCATCGACTACTTCGGCGCCGACCCGCACACGAGCAGCATCATCCTTTACATCGAGTCGATCACCGACGCGCGCAAGTTCATGAGCGCCGCGCGGCACTTCGCCAAGAGCAAGCCCATCATCGTGGTGAAGAGCGGCCGCACGGCGCGCAGCGCGCTGGCGGCCGCCAGCCACACCGGCGCCATCGCCGGCGACGACACGCTGTACAGCGCCGTCTTCCGCCGCGCCGGCGTCGTGCGCGTCGATGAGATCGAGGACCTGTTCGACGCCAGCGAGGCGCTGAGCCGCGTCTCGAGCCCGCGCGGGCCCCGCCTCGGCATCGTGACCAACGCCGGCGGCCCCGGCGTGATGGCCTGCGACCGCCTGCTGCACCTGGGCGGCGAGCTCGCCGAGCTCGCCGCCGAGACCGACGAGAAGCTCAAGGCCTGCCTGCCCGCCTTCGGCGCCCGCGGCAACCCGGTCGATGTGGCCGGCGACGCCGACGCCCAGCGGTACGCGGCCGCCGCGCAGGCGCTGATGGACGACCCAAACTGCGACGGCGTGCTGGCGATCCTCACGCCGCAGGCGATGAGCGACCCCACGGCCACCGCCCAGGCGCTCGTCGAGGTCTCGCGCACCCACCAGCTCAAGCCGCTGCTCACCTCGTTCATGGGCGAGATCAAAGTGGCCGACGGCATCCGCATCTTCCGCGGCGCCCACGTGCCCACCTTCGACACCCCCGAGGACGCGGTGCGCGCCTACATGTACATGTACCAGTACACGCGCAACCTCGCCAACCTCTACGAGACGCCGGCCGACATCCTCCCCGACTTCCACCCCGACCGCGAGGCCGTCAAGAACATGTTCCTCGCGGTCGCCCACGACGGCCGCTCCATCCTCAGCGAGCCCGAGGCCAAGGCCGTGCTCGACGCCTACCAGATCCCGGCCGTGAGGACCATGGTCGCCACCACCGTCGAGGAGTGCACGGCGGCGGCCGAGGAGATCGGCTTCCCCGTGGCCATCAAGATCCTCAGCCACGACATCACCCACAAGAGCGACGTCGGCGGCATCGCCCTCAACGTGCGCTCCGCGCCGGAGGCCGCCAACCAGTTCGCCAAGATCACCGAGCGCGTCAAGCTGGCGGCGCCGCAGGCGAAGATCATCGGCGTCGCCGTCCAGGCCATGAGCCGCGGCGGCTACGAGATCATCATCGGCTCCAAAAAGGACCCCACCTTCGGCCCGGCGCTCATGTTCGGCATGGGCGGCACCGGCGTGGAGCTGTACCGCGACGTGGCCGTCGACTTCCCGCCGCTCAACCAGGCGCTGGCCCGTTCCATGATCCAGAGCACCAAGGTGTCGCGGCTGCTCGAGGGGTATCGCGGCAAGCCGCCGGTGGACATGACCGCCCTCGAGCAGGCGCTGGTCAAGGTGAGCTACCTGCTCGTCGACTTCCCCGAGATCCTCGAGATGGACGTGAACCCGCTGCAGGTGCGCGCCGACGGCGTCTGCGCCCTGGACGCGCGCCTCGTCATCGAGCCGAAGGATGTGCGCAAGATCACCCTTCCCGGGTCACATCTGATGATCTCCATGTACCCCAGCAAGTACCACTGGGACGTGCCCATCGCCGGCGAGAAGGTCCACATCCGCGCCATCAGGCCCGAGGACGAACCGCTGTGGAGCGAGATGATCGAGTCGCTCTCGTCGGCCACCGCCGAATACCGCTTCTTCGGCCCGATCCGCGAGGTCACCAAGTCGATGCTGGTGCGCTACTGCCACATCGACTACGACCGCGAGATCGCCCTGGTCGCCATCCGCGAAGGCAAGAGCAAGAAGAAGAGCGCGATGCTCGGCGTCGCCCGCCTCACCATCGAGACGGCCAACGCCGAAGAGGGCGAGTTCGCCATCGTCGTGCGCGACGAGTACCAGCGCAAGGGCATCGGCAGCAAGCTCATGGACGCCCTCATCCAGGCCGCCCGCGACCGCCACGTGCGCGAGATCTACGGTCACGTGCTGGCCGCCAACCCAGGCATGACGCGCTTCGCCGAGGACCTGGGCTTCGACATCCGCCCCGGCGACGAGCCGGGGGTCCGCAAGCTCGTGCTGCGCCTCTAGCGCGTCGCCGCCGCGACGGGCGGGCGGCGGGGCGTCCGGGCGTCCGGGCGGCGGGGCGTCCGGGCGGCGGGGCGTCCGGGCGGCGGGGCGTCCGGGCGGCATGTCGCGAATCGATACGACAAGAAAGAGCCTGATCCTGACGGGAGAATAGCGCTCCCTCCCCCATCTTCACCCCCCGCGGGTGGCGCGGCCGCCAGGGAAACTGATGGGAAGACCGCTCTTCCTCGCGACGTCTTCACCGGCCGCGGGTGGCATGCGCGCGCGCGTCGTCTTGCGCTTCGACCAGCGCGGCTCCGACGGCCGCGGCTCGGTCCTTCCGTCGGGCGCGGAAGGCCGTGCGGGTGGTCGCCGCCCCCGGCATAGGTGCTGTGTGACCGAATTCCGTTGGCGGTACCACTGACGGTACTTCCAACGGTAGCGTTGGAAGTCCCGTCAACGGATTCGGCCGTCACGACCATCCCCGTCACTCAGGCGCCGGTGAGCCACGAATGGGGCGCCCGGCGAGTGCGCGGCGCGCAGCGCTCCCGGCGGGCGGCTCTCGCGGCGGGCGGCTCACGCGGCGGGCGGCTCTCGCGGCGGGCGGCTCACGCGGCCGGCAGCGCCCCGCGGGGCCGACGCTGACCCTGTGGAGAAGCCCGCATCCTCAACTTGCTCGCCATGCACGGCCGTCCGCGGGCTCGCTCGCCGGGGGAAGACAGGGAAAGGCCGATTCCCGCGGGGAAGACCGCTCTTCCTCCCTCATCCTCACCAGCCGCGGGTGGCTTGCCCGCACGCGGCGCATCGCGCTTCAGGCGGCGCGGCTCCGACGGCCGCGGCTCGGTCCTTCCGTCGGGCGCGGAAGGCCGTGCGGGTGGTCGCCGCCCCCGGCATAGGTGCTGTGTGACCGAATTCCGTTGGCGGTACCACTGACGGTACTTCCAACGGTAGCGTTGGAAGTCCCGTCAACGGATTCGGCCGTTTTCGACCATGCCCCCGCCGGCGGGCCGCGTGCGCGGCGCGCCAACGTCAACATCGACGCCACCGTCTCGTTTCCTCTGAGAACCCAGCGTTCCCTCGCTCATCTTCACCAGCCGCTGGTGGCGAAGCCGCCGGGGAGGCTGAGGAGAACAGAGCGCTGGTTCAAGCCACCGGCTTCTCGCCGGGCGCGCGGGCGGGCGCGGCGAACGCGGCGGGCGGGCGCGCGGGCGGGCGCGGCGAACGCGGCGGGCGGGCTCGCGGGCGGGCGCGGCGAACGCGGCGGGCGGGCTCGCGGGCGGGCGCGGCGGGCGCGGCAGGCGGGCTCGCGGGCGGGCGCGGCGAACGCGGCGGGCGCGCGGACGGCGCGCCATGTTCGCCTTCTCGCCGCTCGTCGATCCGGGCGCTGAACGCGCAACCGGACGGAGGGGGATGGTCATGTCGGCCGTTTTCGACTATGCGCCTGCGGCGGGCCGCGTGCGCTGGGCGCGAACGTCAATGTCGACGCCACCGTCTGAGGAGAACAGGCCTCCCTCCCTGGTCTTCACCAGCCGCGGGTCGCGAAAGCCGCGAGGACAACTGACGGGAAGACAGCCCTCGTTCAAGCAGCCGCTTTCTCGCCGGACGACCCCGCCTGCGTCCCGCCGTCCGGCCGCGCGGCGCGTCGCCGCCCTCCTGGAGGCGCCGCATCCTGGGCGCGCGGCGCGTCGCCGCCCTCCTGGAGGCGCCGCATCCTGGGCGCGCGGCGCGTCGCCGCCCTCCTGGAGGCGCCGCATCCCGGGCGCGCGGACGGCTGCGGCGGCCCGGCTGGCGCGCCGACGGCCCCGGCAGGTGGCGAGGCCGGCAGGCGCAGCGTGCGCTCGACGAGCGTGCCGTCGCCGAGGCGGCCGGGCAGCATCCCGGGCGGACGCCCGGAGTACTGCCCGGCGAGCTGCGGCGGGATGCCGTAGCTGAAGTCCACGATGCGCAGCAGCACCGCCGGGCCGGCGGCGAAGCGCAGGGTGACGACGACCCCGGCGGGAGGCGGCGCGTAGTAGTCGAACCACCAGCGGACCGTCGTGCCGTCGAGGATGGTGGTGTCCCAGCCCTGCAGCGTGAGTCCGTTGACGCGCGCCGAGAGCTGCCCCACCACCGACTGGACGAGAAGGCTGACCACCTGGGCGCCACGCGCTGAGCGCAGACGCAGCCGCACGGTGCGCCGGTCGCCGGTGGTCGCGTCGCGGAGCACTTCGATGACCGGCGCCGCCAGGCGCACCTGCGGGGCGGCGCCGACGATCGTCGAGCGCACCCCCATCTGCGGGAAGTACGCGTCCTGGAAGGGCTGCCGCAGGTCCTCCTGCAGGAACTGGCCGGTCCACTGGTCGATACGGTCGACCGTCTGCCAGCGCGCGACGCCCGACTCATCGACGCGGTAGTAGATGCTCGTGAAGCGCGGGTGCTCGGTGTCGAAGGCCACCGTGGAGCCCACGGCCATGAGCACCACGAAGCCCGCGGCGGCCAAGGCGACCGGCAGCCACAGGCGGAACCCGCGCCGCACCACCTCGAGCGGGATCACGAGCAGGCCGGCGACCAGCCACACGGCGAGCACGGTGAGCACCTGCTTGAGGCCGGCCGACATGAGCAGCAGGTAGGTGGCGGAGCTCATGAGGATGACGCCGGGGGCGGCGCCCGCCAGGGTCACCGCCACGCCCGCCACGCTGTGCAGGGCGCGCTCGCCGAGCAGGACGGCGCCGAGGAGGCCCAGGCCGGCGCCGGCCAGCGGCCACGTCAGCAGATAGGCGGCGCCTGGGACGAGGACGGCGACCGCCACGGCGCCGGCCAGCCACCAGACGAGGGCGGCGACGGCCAGGTCCCAAGGCTGCAGGCGTCGCAGAAGGAGCTCGTAGGCGGCGACGATCACGGCGGCCGCCAGGAGGACGAGGCCGAGCCGGTAGAGATCGCTGATCACGACGCCGGCCTCGCTCCAGGTGCGCTGCTCGTAGGCGGTGCGGTACATGCCCCAGGCCAGCGCCATGACCAGCAGCGCGACCCCCAGCACAGCGGCGATGGCCGGCACGGCCAGGCTGAACCCGCGCAGACTGAGCAGCCGGCGGCGCGCGGCCACGGCCACGGCGATGGCGAAGACGGCGGCAGCCAGGGCCACGAACGGCAGCACGAGGCTCCTGCCGTAGACCACGGCGAAGCCGTCCACGACGTCGAAGTACACGACGTCCTCGCGGTGCAGGTCCCAGAGATCGAGGTCGCCGAAGCGCCGCGCGAGGGCGAGGGCGGTGTCGCCCTCGTGCTGCAGGCTGTCTGCGTGAAAGCTCTGCAGAGAGTCGTAGGCGGTGTGGTCGTAGGCCGGCCCATCGAGGGCGCCGAAGCTCATGCCCGGCACGCCGGCGGCCACGAAGGGCCGGAAGTCGCTCTGGATGGGCAGCCGCCGTGAGACCTCGTACATCAGCGACGAGGTGTACGGGCGCGGCGCGGCGGCCACGAGCTCGCGCACCAGGCGGCCGTTGCCCGGGCTCGTCTCGTACATGAGGACCGGCGACGACGAACCCGGGCTGTCGAAGTTCAGCACGACGCCCACGCCGTAGGCCCGTGGGTCCTCGCGCAGGAAGGCGCGCGCCCCGAGCAGGCCGCGCTCCTCTCCGTCGGTGAAGAGGAAGATGACGTCGTTGCGCGGCCGCGGCCCCGCGACCAGGGCACGGGCCGTCTCGAGCAGCGTGACGACGCCGCCGCCGTCGTCGGCGGCGCCGGCGGCCACGGGTACCGAGTCGTAGTGGGCGACGAGCAGGACGGCGCGCGAAGGGTCGCGGCCCGGCAGGCGGGCGACCACGTTGCGGGCCGTGCCCGCCACGCGCCCGCTCTGCGCCGACACCGCCGCGGCCGTCTGCACGTGCGGTGCCAGGTGAAGCGCGTCGAGCTCCGCGACGATGGCGTCGCGCGCCCGCACCGCGGCGTCCGAGCCTATCGGGCGGGGCTCCGCGGCGACCACGCGCAGGAGCAGCATGGCGCGGCCCGCCGAAAAGCCGTCGGCCGCGCTCCGCTCCGACGCCGGCGGCGACACGCCCAGCGGCGTGACGCCCGCCACGACCAGCGCCGCGACGACGGCCACGACCAGCGCCGCAAGCAGGTGTTTCTTGGCTGTCACGGTGTCAGCGTAGCCGCCGCGCCGCGGTTTGCAACTCCCCGCGGCGGCGCACACTCCACCCATGACCAGCCTCCACGACAGCGCCGTGCTTCTCGGCGGGCCGGACAGGCCGCCGGGGCAGTTCGTCGCGGCGGCCGGCGTGCGCGTGCACTACGTCCGCCAGGGCGACGGACCGCCGGTCGTCTACGTCCACGGCGCCAAGGGCTCCGTCTACGACTTTGTGCTCTCGATCGGCCCGCGCCTGGCGGAGCGCTACACGGCGGTCGCCTTCGACCGCCCCGGCTCGGGATTCAGCGGCCGGGCCGCGGAGGACGGCGGCTCGCCGCAGGCGCAAGCCGCCGTCCTGCGCGCCGCGGCCGCCGCGCTCGGCCTCGAGCGGCCGGTCCTCGTGGGGCACTCGTTCGGCGCCGCCGTGGCGCTCGCCTGGGCGCTCGACGCGCCCGGCGAGGTGGCCGCCGTCGTCACGCTGGGCGGCTACGTGCTGCCACTCGGGGGTCCGCCGCCCTGGGTGGTCGCGCTCATGCGCTCGCGCACGACCCTGCGCGCCGTGGGCCGGCTCGGGCGCTCGCGTCTGGGGCGACCGCTCGTCGAGAGCGCCCTGCGGCGCGCCTTCTTCCCCGGCCGCCCGCCGGAGGAGTATGTGCGGATCGCGCCGGCGCTCGCCCTCGACGAGGCGCGCCTGATCAACGACGGCGATGACCGCAAGAGCGCGGAGGCCGGGCTGCGGGCGCTGCAGCCGCGCTACGCGCGCCTCGCCGCGCCGGTGGTCATCGTCGTCGGCGAGCAGGACCGCATGGTGCCGCCGAGCACCTCCGAGAAGCTGCACGCGCTGCTGCCGCGCTCGGAGATCGTGCGCCTGCCGGGCGGCGGCCACATGCCGCAGTTCACCGAGCCCGACGCGGTGCTGGCCGCCGTGGACCGCGCCGCGGCGCGCGGCGGCGTCTGACGCGGCGGCCGCGGACGGGCGCCAGGCCGGCCGCCCGCCCGCGCGTTTGCTTCTCCGGCCGCCCCGGCGTACCATCCTCTGCGGTCGCGCTAGGCGGGGAGCCAGCGGTGCCCTGTACCCGCAATCCGCTACAGCGGGGCTGAATCCCCGCCCGAGGGGCCGTTCCGCGAGGCTGTCAGTCGCGCCGCGGCGTTGAGGGTCGGGTCCTACGCAATGGAACCCTGCGAACCCCGTCAGGTCCGGGAGGAAGCAGCGGTAAGCAGGCCATTCCATGTGCCGCAGGGTCGCCTGACCGGAGCTTGCGCGCGGCGAGGACGCTCGGAGAACGCGCTTCGACGGCGGGTGCGCGGCCGCTACTTTCCCTCTTTCCGGCGGGGTAGACTGACCATCCGATGAAACGCTCCCTTTACCGCGAGTACCGCCCGCAGACCTTCGCCGAGCTCGTCGGCCAGGACCACGTGGCGCGCACCCTGCGCAACGCCGTGGAGACCGATGCGGTGGCTCACGCCTACGTGTTCGCCGGGCCGCGCGGCACCGGCAAGACGAGCACCGCGCGCATCCTCGCCAAGGACCTGAACTGCGTGGGTACCGACGAGGCGCCGGTCGCGGCGCCCACGGCCACGCCCTGCGGCGTCTGCCGCCACTGCGTGGCCATCGCCGCCGGCGTCTCGCTGGATGTCATCGAGATGGACGCCGCCTCCAACCGCAGCATCGACGACGTCCGCGAGCTGCGCGACAGGATCGCCTTCGCGCCGGTCGATGGCCGCTTCAAGGTGTACATCATCGACGAGGTCCACATGCTCACGCGCGAGGCGTTCAACGCGCTGCTCAAGACCCTCGAAGAGCCGCCGGCCAACGTCGTCTTCGTGCTCGCCACCACCGAGCCGCACAAGATCCCCGAGACGATCATCTCGCGCTGCCAGCGCTTCGACTTCCGGCGCCCGCAGGTCCGCGACATCGCCCGCCTGCTGGCCACCATCGTGGAGCGCGAGAACGCGCGCCCCGACGAGGAGCGCGGCGGGCCGCGCATCGAGATCCAGGAGGCCGCGCTCGCGGAGATCGCGCGTCACTCGCAGGGCGGCTTTCGCGACGCGATCGGCACGCTCGACAAGCTCATCACCTACTCCGACGGCGCCATCAAGCCGGCCGACGTGCTCGAGGCCCTCGGGGTCACCGACGCCGACCTGCTCTTCGAGATCACCGACATCGTCACCGAGCGGCGCACCGCCGAGGCGCTGCAGTTCGTGCAGCGCCTGGCCAACGACGGCGCCGACTACTCGCAGTTCATCCGCGACCTGCTGCGCCACCTGCGCCAGCTCTTTCTGCTGCAGCACCTCGAGGAGTCGGCCCGCGACGACGCCTCCCTGCGCGCCCTCGGCCAGGCGGTCGAGCTGGACGACCAGCTGCTTGATCGCCTGCTGCCGCAAGCCAACAACCTGCCCGCCCGCGAGGTCGTCCACTTCATCGAGACGCTGGGCGAGGCCCAGCGCGAGATCCGCGACGGCCTCGACGCGCGGCTGCAGCTCGAGCTGGCGCTGGTCAAGGTCACGCGGCCGCAGCTGGATCATACGGCGGCCGCGCTCGAGGAGCGCCTGCGGCGCCTCGAGGCCGGCATGGCGGCGGCGGACGGGCCGGCGCAGCCGGCCCGCGCGGCGGCGAAGCCGGCGGCGGCCGCCGTGGCCGCGGAGGCGGCCGTCACGGCCGCGCCGGCCGCCGCCGAGCCCGCGGCGGCCGAGCTCACTCTGGAGCGCGTCAAGCGCGCCTGGGAGCTCATCCTGCAGCGCGTGCAGGCCGGCAGCGTGAGCCTCTACGCGATGCTCCGCGACGCCCGCCCCAGCGCCCTCGAGGACGGACGGCTCACCGTGACCATGCCGTCCGACTTCGCCCTGACGCGCGCCCGCGACGCCGGCAACGCCGAGCTGCTGGCCGGCGCCATCGCGGCCGCCCTGGGTCAGCCGCTGCAGCCCGAGTTCGTGCCGGCGGCCGGCGTCCCGGCCGGGCCGCCGCCGGCCGGGCCGGCGGCCGCCGCCCCGCTGAGCATGGATTTCACCGCTCTGATCAAGCAGGCGAAAGGCACCCTCGACGCCGAAGAGATGCCCGACGATTCGTAAGGAGAACCACCCGTGGCGAACCCCCAGTACAACAAGATGATGAAGCAGGTCCAGGAGATGCAGCGCAAGATGGCGCAGGCTCAGGAGGAGCTCGCCGTCGAGACCGTCGAGGCCAGCGCCGGCGGCGGCGCGATCACCGTCGTGGTCACCGGGGCGCTCGAGGTCAAGGAGGTGCGCATCAAGCCCGATGCCGTCGACCCCGAGGACGTCGAGATGCTGCAGGACCTCGTCGTGGCGGCCGTCAACGAGGCGCTGCGCGCCGCCCAGGACCTGGCGTCCACCAAGCTCGGCGGCGCCACCGGCGGCCTCGACCTGCCCAACATCCCGGGGATGTTCTAGGCGCGCGCCCGCGCGCGCGTGGGCGGGGGCCTTCCCGGCGCGCGCCTTCGCCGCGCGCCCTGCCCGCGCGCCTGCGGACCGCGCCCGGCGGGCCTTCGTCACCCGGCGCGTTGGCGAGCCGCCCCTCGAACGGGTAACATGAGGTTTCGCGTCCGCGGGCCATCACAGCGGCGGACTGATCCAGAGGTCAGGGTGCGTCTGTACTCATGCTCACTCCCCGAGGAGACCGTGCGTGTATTCACCGGCCGTCGAGCGGCTGATCACGGAGCTGGCGAAGCTGCCCGGGATCGGTCCACGCACCGCTCAGCGGCTCACCTTTCACATGCTCAAGCTGCGGCCCGACGAGATCCTGCCGTTGGCGGCGGCCATCATCGACGTCAAGGAGAAGATCGGCTTCTGCAGCCGCTGCTTCAACCTCGCCGAGGGCGAGCTCTGCACCGTGTGCGCCGACACGCGCCGCGACCCGCGCCTGCTCTGCGTGGTCGAGCAACCCTTCGACATCGTGACCATCGAGCGCACGCGGGAGTTCCGCGGCCTCTACCACGTCCTCGGCGGGGCCTTGAGCCCGCTGGACGGCGTGGAGCCAGACGACCTGCACATCGCGGAGTTGCTGTCGCGCGTCGATGGCGACGTTGAGGAGGTCATCCTGGCGACCAACCCCACCATGACCGGTGAGGCGACCGCCATGTACGTCGCCGACATGCTGCCGCAGCGGGTGCGCGTCACCCGTCTGGCCAGCGGCCTGCCGGTGGGCGGCGACCTCGAGTATGCGGACGAGCTCACGCTGGGCCGCGCCCTGACGGGGCGTCGCAGCCTGCGGCGCGGAGAGGAGTGACCATGGCGACGAAGACCGGTGCCAAACAGAAGCCCGCGGCCGATCTCACGGAGATCCGCTGGCACGGCCGCGGCGGCCAGGGCGCGGTGACCGCGGCCAAGATGGTCGCCGAGCTGGCGCTCGGCCAGAAGAAGTACTTCCAGGCGTTTCCCGAGTACGGCCCCGAGCGCTCGGGCGCGCCGATCGTCGCGTTCACGCGGGTCAGCGATGCGCCCATCCAGATCTACGCCGGCATCGAGCACCCGCAGATCGTCGTCGTGCTCGACCCGTCGCTGCTCAGCGTCGTCGATGTGACCAAAGGCGCGCCGGACGACGCCATCGTGCTGGTCAACAGCGAGATGAGCCCGGCCGAGCTGCGCAAGCACTATCACCTCGAGGGCTTTCACTACTACACCATCGCCGCCACGCGCATCGCCGTCGAGACCATCAAGCGGCCGATCCCCAACACCCCCATGGTCGGGGCGCTCACGCGCATCACCGGGCTCTTCGCCATCGACGAGGTCGTCGAGTTCCTGCGCCTCGACTTCAGCAAGAAGTTCCCGCCCAAGGTCGTGGAGGGCAACATCAACGCGATCACGCGCAGCTACGAGGAGGTCCAGGCCGAATGACCGTCGAGAAGAAGACCGGGGCCAGGAAGCCGGCCCCTCTCAAGAAGCCGCGCCCCGCGAAGGTGGCCGCGCAGAAGAAGCCCACGTGGGACATCAGCGACATCGACACGTGGGGTCCCGACAGGCACGAGCTCGGCGCCATGATCATCGAGGCGGGCAACTCCGTCTTCAACGAGACCGGCGGCTGGCGCAGCGAGGTCCCCGAGATCGACAGCGAGAAGTGCGACGGCTGCACGCTCTGCTACTTCTACTGCCCCGACGCCTCGATCGTCATCGAGGATGGCAAGGCCGTGGGCATCGACCTCGCGCACTGCAAGGGTTGCGGCATCTGCGCCAAGGAGTGCCCCACCGGCGCCATCGTCATGAAGATCGACGAGAAGGAGTGAACGTGGCCACCACTGAAAGTGAGATCCTGGCGGTCACCGGCAACGAGGCGGTCGCCGAAGCCATGGGTCAGATCGACCCGGACGTGGTGTGCGCCTACCCCATCACTCCGGCCACAGAGATCGTGCAGCTCTATGCCCAGATGGTCGCCGACGGCAAGGTCGGCACCGAGTTCGTCACCGTCGAGAGCGAGCACTCCGCGATGAGCGCCGTGATCGGCGCGGCGGCCGGCGGCGCGCGGACCATGACAGCGACATCCTCCCAGGGCCTCGCCCTCATGTGGGAGGTCCTCTTCGTGGCCGCGTCGTACCGGATGCCCATCGTCATGACCACCGTGAACCGCGCCCTCTCGGGCCCCATCAACATCCACTGCGACCACAGCGACACCATGGGCGGCCGCGACGCCGGCTGGGTCCAGCTGTACGGCGAGAACCACCAGGAGGCCTACGACAACTGCATCCAGGCGGTGCGCATCGCCGAGCACATGGACATCCGCCTGCCGGCCATGCAGATGTACGACGGCTACGTGATCAGCGGCGCCATCGGCCCGCTGCAGATGCTCACCAAAGAGCAGGTGCAGGCGTTCATCGGCCCGTACCACGCGATCAACCCGATGCTCGACACCAGGCATCCCGTCACCGTGGGCCCGTTCGACGGCCTGCACGGCTGGTACTTTGAGCACAAGGTGGCGCAGAACCGCGCCATGGGCCGGGCGCTCGCCGTGATCCAGGACGTCGCCGACGACTACTCGGAGCTCAGCGGGCGCCCCTACGGCCTGCTCGACCCGTACCGGCTCGACGACGCCGAGATCGCCATCGTCGTGGTCGGCTCCACGGCCGGCACCACGCGCATGACCATCGACAAGCTGCGCGCGCAGGGCGTCAAGGCCGGCATGGTACGCGTGCGCGTCTTCCGGCCGTTCCCGCACGAGGCCTTCGCCAAGGCGCTCGAGCACGTCAAGGTCGTGGGCGTCATGGACCGCGCCGATTCGTTCGGCGCCCAGGGCGGCCCCGTCTTTCTCGAGATCCGCGCGGCCCTCTACGACAGCGACCCGCGACCGCAGGTCCTGCCGTTCATCTACGGGCTCGGCGGGCGCGACATCTTCCCCGACAACATCGAGCAGGCGTTCGCCGTGCTCCAGGAGGCCGCGCAGAGCAAGCGGCGGACCTCCACGGAGCGCCGCTACCTCAACCTGCGCGAAGACTGAGGTGACCGGCATGGCGAACAACGACTCAGGCAACGGCGGGCGCGTGGCGCAGGCTCAGGGCTCCGCCCTCTACGAAGTCCTCAAGGGCATCGACTTCGAGCGCCGCGAGCTGGTGGACAAGAGTAAGGGGGTCGGCCTCTTCGACCTCGTGAAGGCCAGGGACGGCGGCTACCGCTGCTACTCGTGTACCCTGTGCGAGCGCGTCTGCCCGGTGGACTGCATCGAGATCGACTACTGCCCCGAGCTCGAGGAGCTCCCCTTCGACGTCGCCGCCGAGCGCGCCGCCGCGCTCGCGACCCTGCCCGGCGAGAGCTGCGGGGCCGGGGCGGCGTGCGTCATGGGCGAAAAGCCGGCCGGCTTCATGCCCGAGATCGACATGAAGCTCTTCGACCCGGTGATCGCCGGTCTGCGCTCCGGCTCAGGCCTCGTCGAGGCGCTGCACGCCACCCAGGACGCCTTCGGCTGGCTGCCGCGCGCGGCCCTTGAGGAGATCGCCGGCGAGATGCGACTGCCGTTCTCGCGGGTCTTCGGCGTGGCCAGCTTCTACGCCCAGTTCCGGCTGCTGCCGGTGGGCAAGCACGTCATCAACGTGTGCATGGGCACCGCCTGCCACGTGGCCGGCGCGCCGCTGATCGCCGAGGCCTTCGCCCAGGAGCTGGACGTGGCCGTCGGCGACACCACCCCCGACATGCTCTTCACGCTGCAGACGGTGAACTGCATCGGCGCCTGCGCGCTGGCCCCGGCCGTGCGCATCGGCGAGGACGACACCTACGGGCGCGTCACGCCGCAGCAGGCACGCAAGCTTGTCCGTCAGATCCGCAAGAAGGAGGCCTGAGGTGGCGGCCAGCACCATCCAGAAAGCCATGAAGGCCGCCTACAAGCCCGCGCTCGCCACGGGCGGCGAAGACACGCTCAAGATCCGCGTGTGCGCCGGCTCGACGTGCAACGCCATGGGCCGCGCGGCGCTCAGCGACGCCCTCCGGGCGGAGCTCGACAAGCGCGGCCTCGGCGACACGGTGCGCGTCGTCCTCACCGGCTGTCACGGCCTGTGCCAGGAGGGGCCCATCGCCGTCGTCCACCCGCGGGGCGTCTTCTACCCGCGGCTCAAGGCCAAGGACCTCGCCGAGATCGTCGCGACCAGCGTGGTCGGCGACGGCGTCGTGGAGCGGCTGCTCTACGTCGACCCCGCCACCGGCGCCGGCGTCCCGCTTGAGAAGGACGTGCCCTTCTACGCCGGCCAGACGCGCGTCGTGCGCGCCCTCAACGGCTACATCGACCCCCTGTCCATCGACGACTACATGTCGCGCGGCGGCTACGCGGCGCTGGCCACGGTGCTGCAGCAAGACGATCCCGAGGCCGTGATCGACGAGGTCGAGCGCTCCGGCCTGCGCGGCCGCGGCGGCGCCGGCTTCCCGGCGGGCAAGAAGTGGCGCTTCTGCCGCGCCAACCCCGGCGAGAAGCACTACCTCATCTGCAACGGCGACGAGGGCGACCCCGGGGCCTTCATGGACCGCGCCGTGCTCGAGGACGACCCGCACTCGGTGATCGAGGGCATGCTCATCGCGGCCTTCGCGATCGGCGCCGACGAAGGCTACGTGTACGTGCGTCACGAGTACCCGCTGGCCGTGTCGCGCCTGCGTCACGCGCTCGCGCAGGCGCGCGAGCGCGGCCTCCTGGGCGCCGACATCCTCGGTACCGGCTGGGGCTTCGACCTGCGCATCAACCAGGGCGCCGGGGCCTTCGTCTGCGGCGAGTCCACGGCGCTCACGGCCTCCATCGAAGGGCGCCGCGGCATGCCGCGCGGCAAGCACATCCGCACGGTCGCCCACGGCCTCTGGGGCCAGCCCACCAACCTCAACAACGTGGAGACCTACGCCACGGTCCCGTGGATCGTGAACCACGGCGCCGAGGCGTTCAGCGCCATGGGCGCCGCCACGTCCAAGGGCACCAAGATCTTCTCGCTCACCGGCAAGGCGCGCAACTCGGGCCTCGTCGAGGTGCCCATGGGCGCCACGCTGCGCGAGGTGATCTTCGACATCGGCGGTGGCATGCGGGAAGGCCATGAGTTCAAGGCCGTGCAGCTCGGCGGGCCGAGCGGCGGCTGCCTGCCCGCCGCGCTCCTCGACACGCCCATCGACTTCGAGAACCTCGCGAAGTACGGCTCGATGATGGGCTCCGGCGGCATGGTCGTGGTCGACGAGACCACCTGCATGGTCGACTTCGCCAAGTTCTTCTTCAAGTTCACCGCCGAGGAAAGCTGCGGCAAGTGCGTGCCCTGCCGCGTCGGCACGCAGCGCATGCTCGAGATCCTCGAGCGCATCACCGCGGGCCTGGGCACCATCGACGACGTGGAGCTGCTCGAACGGCTCAGCGACGACATCGTCGAGGGCTCGCTCTGCCAGCTCGGCGGCAGCGCCCCCAACCCCGTGCTCACCACGCTGCGGTACTTCCGCGACGAGGTGATGGCCCACGTGGTCGAGCGCTGCTGCCCGGCCAAGGTGTGCCGCCCGCTGATCCGCTACACAATCGACAAGGACGCCTGCACCGGCTGTGGGGTGTGCGTCGACGCCTGCCCCACCAACGCCATCAGCGGCGAGCGCAAGCAGCTCCACGTCATCGACCAGAAGCTCTGCACCAAGTGCGACACCTGCCGGCAGGTCTGCAAGTTCGACGCCGTCCCGGTCGAGACAGGCATAGTCGAGCTGGCGGAAGGGAGGCAGCGGTGAGCACCAGTACCAAGGCTGCCGTGAAGCTCACCATCAACGGCAAGACGTTCAGCGCCCGCGAGGGCGAGACCGTCCTCGAGGTCGCGCGCCGCGAGGGCATCGACATCCCGGCGCTGTGCCACCAGGAGGGCATGGCCGCCTGGGGCGCCTGCCGCCTGTGCATGGTCGAGGTCGAAGGCCTCGACAAGCTGCAGGCGGCCTGCACCACCTGGGTCGCCGACGGCCTGCTCGTCAAGACCGACACGCCGCGCGTGCGCGCCCGCCGCGAGAGCTACCTCAAGATGTACCTCTCGGATCACAACGCCTACTGCGAAGCGCCCTGCTCGCACGCCTGCCCCACGCACATCGACATCCCCGCCTACATGGCGGCGCTGGCCGACGGCGACGCCGCCGGCGCGGCCGCCATCGTGCGCGAGGAGCTGCCGTTCGCCGGCATCCTCGGGCGCGTGTGCCCGCGCTACTGCGAGCCCGTCTGCCGGCGCGGCGACGTCGATGAACCCGTCGCCATCTGCGCCCTGCACCGGGCGGCCGCCGACCACACCGAGACGCTGCTCATCGCCGGCCCCCCGAGCGGCAGGCGCGTCGCCGTCATCGGCGCGGGGCCGGCGGGCCTGGCCGCCGCCTGGTTCCTCACCGAGATGGGTCACCAGGTCACGATCTACGACGCCAACGAGAAGGCCGGCGGCTCGCTGCGCTACAGCATCCCCGAGTTCCGCCTGCCCGAGAAGGTCGTGGACAAGGAGCTGGCGCCGCTCTGGGAAGCCGGCGTGCGCTTTGTCGGCGAGTCGGAGCTCGGGTACGAGGTCGACCCCGACGGCCTCTTCGACGCGGGCTTCGACGCCGTGGTCATCGGCATCGGCACGTGGGAGGAGCCCAAGCACGTCCTCCCCGGCGACGACGCCGCGCTGCGCGGCCTCGACATCCTCAAGCGCGCGCGCGAGGGCCGCGCCGTCAAGTTCACGCAGAGGGTCGCCGTGATCGGCGACGGCATCACCGCCCTCGACGTGGCCCGCACGGCGCGCCGCAAAGGCGCCAAGGAGGTCGTGGTCATCGCCCAGCACCAGGGTGAGGACATCCCGGCCGGCGCCCGCGAGCTGGCCGCCGCCCTCGAAGAGGGCGTCAGGTTCGAATTCGGCGCCCTGGCCAAGAAGGTCAAGGCCAAGGCCGGCAAGGCGCAGGGCGTGGAGTGCGTGCGCGTGACTCGCGAGAAGGGCCGCACCAGGGAGGTGCGCGGCTCACGCTTCGACGTGGCCGCCACGACCGTGGTGCTAGCCACCGGGTACGCGCCCAAGCTCGGCGACAGCGCCGAGTACCTGGCGCTCGCCGACGGCGTGCGGCTGCAGGCCGACTTCTACACGGGGCGCACGCCGGCGGACGGCGTGTTCGCCGCCGGCGACGCCATCAGCGGCGCGCAGTCGGTGATCCACGCGGTCGCCGGCGGCAAGCGCTCGGCGCTGGCCGTCGACGCCTGGCTGCGCGGCGAGGACCTCGCCGGGCTCGAGCAGAAGCTGGCCGTCTTCAACGGCCTGCCCTACCTCGAGCAGCTCAAGGACGAAGAGCAGCTCGGCGAGCTGGGCCGGCGCCTGGCCGAGCGCAGCCCGGTGTGGCTCAAGATGGGCGCGAGCGCCGAACCTGCGGCTCGCGCCACCATGCCCCAGGTGAGCAAGGTCAAACGGCTCTCGGCCACCGACGTCGAGGTCGAGAAGGGCTACAGCCTCGCCGCCGCGAGAGCCGAGGCGATGCGCTGCATGCAGTGCGAGTGCCCCAGCCTTGGCGCCTGCGAGCTGCAGAAGCTCGGCGTGGACTACGGCGTCACCGACAACGAGCTCGTCGTCAAGGGCGCGCTGGTCCGTCAGGTCGAGGCCCAGCACGAGCACCCGTTCATCCGCCGCGACATGGACCGCTGCATCGCCTGCGGGCGCTGCGTGCGCACCTGCCGCGACGTCGCCGGTCCGGCCTGCTACGACTTCACCGGGCGCGGCTTCATGATGAACATCGACACGCCCTACGGCGAGGCCCTGCAGCTCGCCGACTGCACCACCTGCGGCCGCTGCGTCACGAGCTGCCCCACCGGCGCGCTCACGTTCAACGAACGCGAGCTCGCCTCCTTCCGCGTCGATGAGAGCCGCTGCATCATGTGCCGCGAGTGCGTCAACGTGTGCCCGGTCGAGGCGGTCAAGGAGACCGACCACTTCGAGGACGCCCGCCGGAAGTGGCACGAGCTGGTGGCGCAAGGCAGCCGGCTCGCCGGCGGGCACCGCATGTGCGCCGGCTGCGGCGCGCCCATCGCGGTGCGCCAGGTGCTCATGGGCACCGCCGATCCCGTGGTGGTCAGCGCCGCCACGGGCTGCCTCGAGGTGAGCACCACCATCTACCCCTACACTTCGTGGAAGGGCAGCTACATCCACACCGCCTTCGAGAACTCGGCCGCCACCCTGAGCGGCGTCGAGACCGCCTACCGCGCCCTCAAGAAGAAGGGCCGCATTGAGGAGAACGTCAAGTTCATCGCCTTCGGCGGCGACGGCGGCACCTACGACATCGGCCTGCAATCGCTGTCCGGCGCCATGGAGCGCGGCCACAACATGCTGTACGTGTGCTACGACAACGGCGCCTACATGAACACCGGCTTCCAGCGCTCGGGGGCGACGCCCGTGGGCGCCTGGACGACCACCAGCCCGGTGGGCAAGGAGCAGGCCGGCAAGCTGCAGAACCGTAAGAACCTCACCGGAATCATGATCGCCCACGAGCTCAGCTACGTGGCCCAGGCCTCGCCGCACGACCCGCGCGACCTGGTGCGCAAGGCCTCCAGGGCGCTCGCCGTGGACGGCCCCACGTTCCTCAACGTGCTGGCGCCCTGCCCGCGCGGCTGGCGCGCGGACGGCGCCGAGACCATCGAGCTGGCGCGCGAGGCCGTGAACACCTGCTACTGGCCGCTCTTCGAGGTGGAGGACGGCGAGTACCGCCTCACCTACCGGCCGCACCACAAGCTGCCGCTCATCCCCTGGCTCAAGCGCCAGGGCCGCTTCGCCCACCTGTTCAAGCCCGGCAACGAGGAGACTCTCCTCAACCTCGAGGCCTGGGTGGACAACGAGTGGGAGAAGCTGCTGCGCAAGTGCAACGAGCCCAGCGAGGCCGAGTGGCAGGAGTACCTGCAGTCAAACGGGTGCCTGCTGCGGTAGACTGGGCAGTGGCTACCAGCCGAACGACGACGAAGGGCCGGGGCGCGGAGACGCGCCCCGGCCTTTCTCGCGCGGGGCGGGCACGGCGTGCCCGCCCCCGTCTCTTCTTTCCGCCGCCGCGGCTGTAGAATCCCGGAACACGCCCCCGACGGAGACGATCATGCACCAGCGCCTGCGCACATCGCTGCTCATCCTGGCCGTGGCCGCCACCGGCCTCGCCGCCGCCTTCGCCTGCGGCTGCGGCGGCTCCTCGCCGGCCCCCGACGACACCCCCGTGGCGACGACGTCGCCGCAACCGCCGGCGACGCCGTCTCCCCCGGTCCCCACGAAGGCGCCGCTGCTCCACCTGGGCGGCTCCGCCGCTTTCTCCTTGCCCGACGGCGGCGTCGTGACGGTCACTGTCGCTGAGCTCGACGACCCCGCCACGGCGCAGGACGGCGCGGCCGCCGGCGCCGGCGACCGCCTCGTCTCCCTCAAGCTGACGGTGGCCGCCGCACCGGGCGCGGACTCCTCCAACCAGATGGTCACGCTGCCCTTCAAGCAGAGCGCCTTCCTCCTCGTGGCCGCCGACGACTCGCTCTACACCCCGGCGGTGGTCGGTGCGGAGCTCGCCGCAGGGCGCTGGAAGCCGGGCGAGAGCACGAAGGCCACCCTCGTCTTCTCCGTGCGGGACTCGGCCGACCTCGTCCGCGTCGTGTGCACGCCGGGCGGCGGCGTGACGCCGCGCTCGGCGACCTGGCTGCTGAAGTAGCGGCGCACCTGGTGGGCGCGCGGTGCGCGGCCGGCCCCCGCCACCCCGCGCGGCCGGCCCCCGCCACCCCGCGCGGCCGGCCCCCGCCGCCGCCCGCCCGGCCGCCTACCTGAAGACGGCGCGCAGGTAGTACACCCAGAAGGCGGGGATCTCGCGGGCCACGAGGTACGGGGTTTCCCTGATGGGGGTGGACGTCCCGGCCGGCACCGTGAGCACGTCCCAGCCGGCCCTCTGATAGGCCAGCTTGATGCGCGGCAGGTGGTAGAACTGGCTCACGGCCAGAGCTCGCAGGCGCGGCTCGGAGCCGAAGAAGGGGATGGAGTTGCGCACCGTCGCCGCAGTGTCCACGCCGCTTGAGTCCACGATGACGTCTTCCTTGGGGACCCCCGCCTTCACCGCCATGTCCCGCATCACGAGCGCCTCGTTGTAGCCGCTGTCGCCGACGCCGCCCGAGACGAGGATCTTCTTGACGAGGCGGTCCTTGAAAAGACCGATGGCCGTGTCCATGCGATCGCGCAGCGAGGTGGACGGCGCCCCGTCGCCATGCACCTGGGCGCCGAAGACGACGACGATGTCGGCGGCGCGCCGGTAATCCGTGGCGCCGAAGAACAGCACCTGCGCGAGCGGGAACAGGACGACGCAGACGGCGGCGACGCAGACGAAGACGGCCGCCGCGGCCCAGCGCGGGCGCCGCGGCGCCGGCGCCCGCGCGGCGGCCCACGTCACAAAGACGAGCAGCACGGCGGCGACCAGCGAGAACGGTACCGGGACGCGTGGCGCGATGTCGCCGGCGCGCCACGCGAGGAAGAAGTCCACGGCGTTGTAGACGGCCGCGGCGGCGAAGAAAGCGAACAGGCCGAGCGTCGGCCAGCGCCGCCAGGCGCGCATGCGCGGCGCCACCGCGTAGGCGACGAAGGCGACGCCGACGGCCGCCAGGAGGCCCGCGCTCACGAGCCGCGGCACGAAGGGCACGGCGACCCACCAGACGGTGGCGTCGAAGCCGGCGGAGCGCGCCGCCCCGACGACGCCGAGCAGGGTGAAGCAGCCGATGAAGAGGGCGAGCCCGCGAGCCACGGCGGCGGGCAGCCAGTGACGGGCCCTGGGCGCCGGCGCGGCGCGCGGGCGCCCGGCAGACGCGGCGCGCGGGCGCCCGAGAGACGCGGCGCGCGCGCCGGCGAGCGGTCCGCGCGCGCCGGGGACCGACGGGACGGAGTCTGGCGCGGCGGGGGCCCCGTTCATGCGGCAGACTGTATCACGCGCCGCGCGGCCGCTGCGCCGGCCGCCCCCCGGCTGAGACGGGCGCGGGCGGCAGGCCGCTGCGCGCGGCCGCCCCCATCCGGCCGCCCCCACTCGGCCGCCCCCACCCGCGCCGTCACTCCTTGTGCGCCTCGCCGTCGTGGCGCCGCGCGTACTTCTGGTGGATGAAGAAGCCGGCGATGCGATCGCCGAAGCCCGGCTTGGCCTCGAACGCGTCGATGTGGTCGCCGATCCAGTCGTCCAGCGAAGTCGGCGGTGCGCCGGTGAGCTGCGAGTACGTGTCGGTGACGAGGTCGGCCTTGCCGTCGCGCCAGGCGCGCAGGTGACAGAGGACGCCGATCTCGAGCTCCTCCGCGGTCATGTCGCCGTGCTCCAGCATCATCGCGGCGAACTCGTCCTCGGGCATGTCGTAGTAGTGGATCCTGCGCCCCAGCACCTGCGAGAACACGCTGCAGACGCCGTACAAACTGAGAGCCTCCGGGCCGGTGAGCTCGTAGTCCTGCCCTTCGTGGCCGTCGCCGAGGACGACCGCTCGCGTGGCGAGGGCCACGTCCTCGGCGGCGACGAGGCCGACCCTGCCCTCGCCCGACATGCCCATGACGCAGTCGAACTTGAGCAGCTCGGCGTAGGCGAGCAGCGAGGTCTCCATGACCGAATTCGGCGAGATGAGCGTCCACGGCAGCCCCGAGGCTTTGAGATAGTCGAGCGACGCGCCGTGCTCCGCCTTGAGCTCGTCGCCCTCGTGCTTCACGGCCCCGAAGAGCTTGAGGACGTGCGCGCCGCCGGCCGCCTGGACGGCCTTCATCACGGCGATCTCGCGCTCGGCGATGTGGGCGTCCATGGGCGCCGTCAGAAACACGTGCGTCACGCCCGCCACGGCCGCCGCCAGCGTCTCGGGGGCGTCCATGTCGGCGACCACCACCTCGAGGTTGGGCGCCTCGAGCTTGAACTTGTCGCGGTCGCGCACCATGGCGCGCACCTTGACGCGTTCGTCGCCGAGCAGCGTAGCGATGAGTCCGTGACCGAACATGCCGTTGCCGGCCGTGACGAGGACCAAACGTTCCATGGGCTCCCTCCCTGTACGGCCCCGCCGACGGCGAGGCCCGATCACATCGACCGGCGCCGCCCCACCTCGGGCGGCGCGCTGCAGACTACCTTCCCCCAGCGCTCCGCGGCGAAGCCCCCGCGCTCGCCGCCGCGAGGCTCTTGCGGCCGCGCGGCGAATTGGACTGGATATGGAAGCCTCCCCGCCACACCCTGGGCGGCGCGCCCCGGCGCGCGCGACGATCCGCGGCGTCGTCGTCGCCGGCCTCGGCACCTACCGCCGGCGCTTCGCGCGGATCGTGGTCGCGGCCCTCGTCGTGTTCGCCCCCATCGACCTCGTGGTCACGCTGGCGACTCAGGCGGCAAAGGGCGCCGCCGAGAAGGCCGACGCGCTGCACATCGTCGTGTTGCTGGGGAGCACATCCGTGAGCGTGGCCGGCACGACGCTCAGCCTCGTCCTCTTCGCCGGCGTGATCGACCGCATCGTCGCCGTGGACCAGTTTGGCGAAGACGATGCCCCGCTGCGCGTGATCCTGCGCGGGCTGCCGACGCTGCGCCTCATCCTGGCGGGGACGCTCGCGACGGCGCTGATCCTCGCCGGGCTGCTTCTCCTTCTCGTGCCCGGCTTCATCCTCATGGTGCTCTTCTGCCTCGTCGGCCCGCTCATCGTCATCGAGGATCTGCGCGTGTGGGCGAGCCTGCGGCGTTCGGCGCGCCTCGTCTGGCCGCACTTCTTCCTCGCGCTGACGGTCGTGCTGATCCCCACCGTGCTCGAGGATCAGCTCACGGCGTGGCTGGAGACGCTCGCGTGGTACGAGCATCCCTTCGTGCGCCTGCCGCTCGACGTGGCGTCGACGATCCTCGTCGGCGGCCTCGTCGGCGTCATCGAGGTCACGCTGGCGCACGCCCTGATCGCCGACTACCGCCGGCGCCGGGAAGCCGCCGCCCAACAGCCGCACCCGGAGGATGCGGGTATACTATGACGCGCTCGCCGCCCAGGGGGACGGCGGAGCGTCGAAAGGGAGGGACCATGGCGGCGACGGCAGGCTCCACGGAGACCACGGGCGGGCGGGCGGCCGCAGGCGCGCCCGCGCTCCCCTTCAAGCTCATCCTCATCGCCCTGTGCATGGCGCAGTTCATCAACGCCTACGACACCACGGCGATGAACGTCGCCGTGACCTCCGTGGTCAAGAGTCTCGGCACCACCGTCTCGGGGGTGCAGTCGGCACTCGTGCTCTACTCCCTCGTCATGGCGTCGTTCATGCTGATCGGCGGCAAGCTCGGCGACGTGTGGGGCCGCCGCGCGACCTTCACGATCGGCATCTCCATGTACGGCGTCGGCGCCTTGATCACCGCCTTCAGCATGGGTCTGCCCATGATGATCGTCGGCTGGTCGCTGCTTGAGGGCCTGGGCTCGGCGTTGATGATCCCGGCGATCTTTGCCATCATCGGCACCATCTTCCCCGCCGGCAAGCCGCGCATCTCGGCGTTCGCGGCGGTGGGCGCCATGGCCGCCATGGGCGCCGCCTTAGGGCCGCTGATCTGCGGCTTTCTCAGCACGTACCTCACGTGGCGCGTCTCGTTCCTGCTGGAGGTCGTCATCGTTCTCGCCACGCTCGCCCTCTCGACACGCATCAAGGCGCCGAAGCAGAAGCGGCCGCCGGCGAAGCTCGACTATCTGGGCGCCGTGCTCTCGGCGCTCGGCCTGGCGCTCGTCGTCCTCGGCGTCCTGCAGGCCAGCAAGTACGGCTGGACGGCCGCCCGCGTGCCCATGCTCGGCTGGGGCCGCACGCTGATCCCCGAGGGCGGCATCTCGCCGGTGATCCCGTTCGTCGTCGTCGGCGTCGTCGTCCTCGTCCTCTTCGCGCTCTGGGAGCGGCACATGCTGAAGGCCGGCAAGGACGCCCTACTCAACATCGGCATGCTCAAGAACCGCGCCGTGCTGTTCGGGCTGCTCGCGATCATCGCCTTCATGTTCATGCAGGCCGGCTTCCTCTTCGTGACGCCGGTCTTCATGCAGATGGCCCTCGGCTACACCGCCTTCCACAGCGGCCTGCTGATCTTGCCGATGACCATCATGATCATCCTCGTGGCCACGCGCGTGAGCAAGTTGACGCAGGTCATCGCCCCCAAGCTCATCGTGCAGGTCGGCATGCTCGTGCTCGTCGGCGGCGTCCTGCTCATCGCCTTGACGCTGAAGGCGACCGCCCAGCAGTGGGAGTTCCTGCCCGGCATGATCGTCGCCGGCATCGGCATCGGCCTCATCAACGCGCCCCTCATGAACATCACCCAGGGGGCGGTGCCGGCCAAGGAGCAGAGCGAGATCTCGGGCCTCTCGCGCGCCATGAGCAACCTCGGCGGCGCCTTCGGCACCGCGGTCGCCGGCGCCGTGCTCATGAGCACCCTCATCGCGACCTTCTCGGGCGCCGTCGAGCAGTTCACCGGCATCCCCGCCAGCGAGAAGGCGCGCGTGATCCACGACCTGCGTTACGACGCGCAGACCGTGAGCAACGCCCAGGTCACCATCTACCTCAAGAGCAAGAACGAACCTGGGCCGCTGGCCGCGAAGTTCGTACAGTTCAACCAGGACGCACGCAACAAGGGTCTGCAGAACGCGCTCATCGCGATCGGCGTCCTCGGCCTCCTGGGGTTCGTGATGAGCTGCTTCCTGCCGGGCGGCAAGAGCAAGAAGCCGGCGGCGGAGCCGGAGGCGAACGCGCCGCCGGCGTCGGCCTAGCGCCCCGCCACGGCCTGAGCACGCGTCCCACCTCCACGCGAAGGAGAGTCGGCATGGCCAAAGACCGGGGGTCGGCGAACAAGCGCAATCCGGCAGCGGACGCCGCGCGGCAGAGCGAGAGCGGCAAGGCGCAAGGCGCCGACGGCAGGGCGGCCCGCGCCGACGGAAGGGCGGCCCGCGCCGCCGTCCCGCGCCGCTCCCTTGGGGCGTGGCGGCCGGCGGCGGACAGGCCCGACCCCATCGAGCTGCTGCGCGTCCAGGACGCCCGCCGCCAGCAGGACCTCGTACCCATCCGCTGGGGCCGCATGTCGGCGTCCCCGTTCGCCTTCTATCGCGGCGCCGCCGCGCTCATGGCAGCCGACCTGGCTCCTCTGCCCCGCACCAGCTTCACGGTGCAGCTCTGCGGCGACGCTCACCTCTCCAACTTCGGCGTGTATGCGTCGCCGGATCGCACGCTGCTGTTCGACGTCAACGACTTCGACGAGACGCTGCCCGGACCGTTCGAGTGGGACGTCAAGCGCATGGCGGCGAGCTTCGTCATCGCGGGGCGCTGCACGGGCCTTTCGGAAGCCGCCGCGGGCGACGCGGCGCTCGCCTCAGCCAGGGCCTATCGCACACGCATGGCCGAGTACGCCGCGCTGTCCGAGCTCGACGCGTGGTACTCCCAGGTGGATGTGAGCGACCTCCTCACCATGCTGAAGGCGACGAAGGGCCTCAACGCCAGGACGGCGACAAAGGACGCCGCCAAGGCACGATCGCGAACCGGTCTCCAGGCCGCCGCCAAGATGACCGTGCTCGTGGACGGGCGGCCGCAGATCAACGACCAGCCGCCGCTCATCACGCATCTGAGCTGGGCCGAGCAGGCCGACGAGATGCGCGCCCAGGTCGGTCGCTATGCGCGCACGCTCGAAGACGACCGCCGCGCGCTCATGGAGCGGTTCACGCCGCTCGACGTGGCGCGCAAGGTCGTGGGCGTGGGTAGCGTCGGCACCTACTGCTTGATCGTCCTTCTCCAGTCACGCGGCGGCGACCCCCTGCTCCTTCAGATCAAGGAGGCTTCGGCGTCGGTGCTCGAGCCGTACCTGGGGCGGAGCCGCTACCACAACCACGGGCGCCGCGTGGTGGCCGGCCAGCGCCTCGTGCAGGCCGGCAGCGACATCTTCCTCGGCTGGATGCTGGCGGCCGGCACGGACCGGCAGTTCTACTGGCGCCAGCTGCGCGACATGAAGCTCTCGGCGGACGTGCAGACGCTGGACGCACGCGGGCTCAAGGCCTACGGCGAAGCCTGCGGCTGGGCGCTGGCGCGCGGACACGCGCGCTCCGGCAGGCGCGACGCCATCGCCGCGTACCTCGGCGGCGGCGACGCGTTCGAGCGCGCCATCGCCGACTTCGCGCGGTCCTACGCCGACCAGACAGAGCGCGACTTCGCGGCCGTACAGCAGGCCGTCAAGAAGGGCCGGATCCAGGTCGAGACCGGGGTGTGAGGGTGAGGAGGACCCATGGCCTTCACTTCCACAGCGATCCGCCTCAGCGCCGAGGAGAGAAGCGTGCTGCAGAAGCACGTCCGCGCCGCAACGACCGAGCAGCGCCTCGCCTTCCGCAGCCGCATCATCCTCCTGGCCGCGGAGGGCATGGGCACGTGCGCCATCGCCACGCAGATGCAGACCAACCCCGCCACGGTCAGCAAGTGGCGCATGCGCTTCGCGCGGGTGGGCCTTGCCGGCCTCGCCGACGCGCCCCGCAGCGGCGCTCCCGGCAAGTACACGAAGGAGACCGAGCGGCGCATCCTTGCGAAGCTCGACGAGGAGGTCCCCAGGAGCGAGACGGTGTGGACCGTCCGGCTGCTCGCAAAGCAGCTCGGAGACGTCTCGGAGGACCACATCTGGCGGGTCTTCCGCAGGCGCGGCATCCACCTGCAGCGGCGCCGCGGCTGACGCCTCGGCAGCGACTCCGAGCTCGCCGCCAAGGCGGCCGACATCGTCGCTCTCAGCCGGAGTCAGCGCCGGTAGCGCTCCGCGAGCTGCGCGGCGGAACGCCCGAAGAGCGTCGCCTTCTGCACGTTGCGCAGCGCGTCGAAGAGGCTCATGTCATCGTGCCCGGGCACGCAGATGACCTCGCCCAGCTCCAGGCCGACGACGATCGCCTGAGCCACGTCGGGCGCGCTCATCAGGGTGGCGGCGCTGGGATCGCCTCCGCGCCGGGTGCTGAAGAACTCCGTCTCCACCATCCCCGGCAGGACGACCATGGCCTGCACGCCGGTACCCTCAAGCTCTACGGCGAGAGCCTGCGTGAACGACATCAGGAAGGCCTTGGCCCCCACATACGTCGCGCGCCCGGCCATCGGCGCCTTCAAAGGACCGCTGAGCGCCAGCAGGGAGGCGACGTTGACGACCGCGCCGTGACCGCGGGTGAGCATGCCGGGCAGCGCCGCGCGCGTGAGCCGCATCGGCGCCCGCACGTGTACGCCGATCAGCCTGTCGGCGAAGTCCGGCTCGAGCTCGGCGAAGGGGCCATAGCCGCCGAAGCCGGCGTTGTTGACGAGCAGATCGATGCGCTCATCCTCCTGGAGGCGTTCCGCCACCCGCTGCAACTGGGCGGGCTCGGTGAGGTCGGCGGCCAGCACCTCGACGGTGACCTCGGTGTCCGCTTGCAGGCGGCGAGCAAGCGCCTCCAGGCGCTCCCGCCGACGGGCGACGATCACGAGGTCGCGACCGTCGCGGGCCAGCCGTTCGGCCAGCGCGGCGCCGATGCCCGACGACGCGCCGGTGACGAGAGCGATTGCGCGATCCGTTGTCACTGTGAACCTCCTCATGAGAGCAGAAGCGAGCTCGACGTCCTCGTCGGCCGCGCCCGCGACGCCGCTGACCGCGGCGGCGGCGGCCGACGCTGACGATGCCGCCCACCGTACATCAACGGCGTCGACTCCGCACCTGGCAGGGCCCCGCGCGCCGTCACGCCGCCCGCGCGGAGGTGTCGGCGGCGGGTTCCGCGGGCTCCGCCCGCTCCGCCCGCCGCGCCCGCGCCAGCAGCGGCAGCGCGGCCGCCTGCGCGAGCCCGCCCACCAGCCAGGCGGCGGGGATCGAGACGGCCTGCGACAGGTAGCCCAGACCGACCTGGCCGACCGTCATGCCGGCGTCGCCGAACAGCGCGTCGAGCGAGATGATGGTCGCCCGCTCCGCCGACGGGATGCGGGCGTTGAGCCAGCCCTGCTTGACCGGCATGTACACGCCGAAGGCCGCCGTCGACACCAGGTACAGGGGCGCCGCCACCCAGAACTGCTGCACCAGGGCGGCGCCGACCACGGCGACCGTCGAGACGCCCACGGCGACCATGAGGATGAGGCCGCGGTCCGCGACGCGCTTCGTGATGCGCCCCACGAGCGCGTTGCCGAGGATCTGCGTGAGGCCCACGCCCGCCGCGATGACGCCCGTCACCCAGACGAGGTCCTGCCCGAGCAGGTCGAGGAAGTACTTCTGCCACGAGTAGAAGCCGTAGACGAAGAAGATGCCCTGGACGAGCGTCGCGAACATGATGAAGCGCACGACGCGGTCGCGCAGGCCGAAGGTGATGCCCGCCGTGGCGATGCGCCGCGTCTCGTGGCCGAAGCTCCCCAGCGTGAGCTTGCGGCCGGCGAAGCCCAGGTCGCGCATCACCAGCAGGCCCAGGAGAAATGCGGGGACCAGCACGGCCGCCCGCACCGCGTACGGGATCCACAGATCGATCTGCCCGAGAAAGCCGCCGGCCGTCGTGCCGACCAGCATGAAGACGCCGAAGACCATGCCGTAGCGAGCGAAGATGGGTTCGAGCTTGCCTGGGTAGTCAACCGAGTGCAGGGCGTCGACCATCCAGGCGTCCACGGCGCCCGTGTAGAAGGTGTAGCCCAGGCCGAGGAGCGCCGAGGCGAGGGCGAACGGAACCACGCCCTGGCCGGCGAGCCCGAACCACATATAGAGCAGCGTCGAGACGAAGATGATGCCGACGGCAAGCAGGTACGACACGCGCCGGCCCAAGGTATCGGCGATCACGCCGGTCGGCACCTCGAAGAAGACCTGCGCCACGGTGTAGGCCGCGTTGACCAGCATGACCTGGAAGATGTCGAGGCCGACCGACAGTAGAAAGAGGGTGTTGACCCCCCAGATGAGCGATTGCGCCAGGGTCGTGCTGGCGGCGATGCCGAGGTAGGTGCGGATGATGCGGCGCGCGGTCATGACCGTCTGTTCCCCGGCGAGGAGCGCCGCTACCCTGCCCGGGCGGCGGGCCGGGGCTCGGGCGGCGGGCCGGGGCTCGGGCGGCGGGCCGGGGCTCGGGCGGCGGGCCGGGGCCCGGGCGGCGAAGCCGCGCTCCGGGCCGGTGGGTTATCCTTGGTCCGGCAGTCGCACAGCGGCCGCGTGGAGTGGGGCGGCTGCCGGCCGCGAGCCCCGCTGAGCGCGGCCGCGTCTCGCGGGCAGGTGCGGCGCAGCGCGGTCTGGCGGGCACGCACCGCGCCAGCGAGGGTCTGGAGGGACCGTGACAGGAGCCGGAGCGCCACGCAGCACGCCCGGGACGGGCCGCCACGCGTGGGCGGCTCTGGCGTTGGCCGCCGCCCTGCACGCCGCCGTCGATGCCGCCTGCGGCGTGTTGCTCTGGGGCGCCGTTCGGGACGGCCACCTCAGCGCCGGATCAGCCTGGGCGGCCTTCCTCCTTTACAACCTGCTGGCCTTCGCGGTCCAGCCGCTGCTGGGCCTGGCCGTCGACCGCGGCTCGTGGGCGCGCGGCGGCGCGGTCGCCGGGGCGGCGCTGACCGCAGCCGGCCTGACGGCGGCGGCGGCGTGGCCGCAGGCGCTGGCGCCGGCGATCGCCGCCGCGGGGCTCGGCAACGCCCTGTTCCACATCGGCGGGGGCGTTCTGAGCCTGCGTGTGCAGCCCGGGCGGGCGACGGCGCCGGGCCTCTTCGTGGCCCCCGGCGCCGCCGGCGTCGCGGTCGGCATCCTGGCCGGTCGCGCCGGCGCCCCGGCATGGCCATTCGTCGCCGCCGTGGCGCTGCTGACCACGGCGCTGTGGTTCGCGTGGCCGGCGCTCGGGGGCGCGCCCCGATCCGCCCGGGCAGCGCGTGCCGTGCCGGCCCCTCGCTCGACATCCGTCGCCGGCCCCGCGCTCCCGCCCGCCGCCTCCCCGCGCCTGGGCTTCGCGGTCGCCGTCGCGCTGCTCCTGCTGGTGGTCGCGCTGCGCTCGTTCGTCGGCCTCGACCTGGTGATGCCGTGGAAGAGCGACGTCACGCTGCTCGCCATGCTGACCGCCGCCGTGGTGCTCGGCAAGGCCGCCGGCGGCGTTGCCGCCGACCGCTTCGGCTGGCGCCCAGTGGCCTGCGGAGCACTGCTGGTCTCGGCGCCCCTGCTGGCCGTCGGCGCCGCCAGCCCGTGGGCCGGCATCGTCGGCATCCTCGTGTTCAACATGACGATGCCGGTGACGCTGGCGGCCACAGCTCGGCTGATGCCCGGGCAGGAGGGCTTCGCCTTCGGTCTCACCTGCCTGGCGCTGTTCTGCGGCGCGCTGCCGGTGCTCGCCGGCTGGACGCCGCCACTCGGCGCGGCCGCACTCGCCGCGGCCTGCGGCGCCGCGGCGCTCGCGCTCTGGGCGGCGCTGGCCGGCCGCTCCGCCGCCCGCAAACAGTCCGACGCAGCGAGGTCTGTCCACCCTGAGGAACGGAGCTACGCATGAGATCCTGGACCCAGGCGTTCGCCGCTTCAGCGGCCGCCACAGCGGCTTCACTCGTCCTCGCCGCGGCGGCGCTGGCGGACGCCGCGGCGCCACCGCCGAGCGGCGGACATACCGGTCTCCTGGTCCTCATCGGGTGCGTCGTCGTGGCGGTCGCCGCCGTCTCCATCGTCGCGCTGCGACGCCTGGCGACGCGGCGCGCCCGGGCAAGCGCCCTCCCCGAGGAGTCCGGCGCGGAGACCGGAGGACGCGACGGACCCGGGCCAGAGGACGGCTCCGATGCGTAGCCTGCGGCTCGCGCTCGCCGGGCTGCTCGCGGCGCTGGGGGCCTCGCTCGTCGGCGCCGCGCCGGCGCTCGCCGACGTGGCGCGACCTCCGCTCGAAGACCCACGGAACGTGGCCCTTCTCGTGCTGACGGGCCTCGCCGTGCTGGCGGTGGTCGCCGTCGCCGTGCTCGTCCTGTGGCGCCTCTCGCGACGGCGCCCGCCGCCCGGCGGAGCCGGCCGCAGGCCGGAGGGCCCGGGCGCCGAGTGAGCCCCGCGCTGCAGCTGCTCGCCGCGCTGGCGCTCACCGAGGCGGTCGAGCTGCCGCTGGCCGCCCTGCTCGGCCTGCGCACGCGTCGCGCCCTGGCGACCGTCGCGCTCATCAATCTGCTGACCAACCCTGTGCTGAACTACCTCGGCTGGGTGCTGGCCCGCGTCGTGGACTGGGCCGCGGCCCCGGCGACGGCGATCCCGGTGCTCGTTGCCGTCGAGGCCGTCGTCGTGATCGCGGAATGGCGGCTGCTGCTCTGGGTGCTCGGCGGCGCCTCACGGCGGATGCTGCTCGTCTCGCTGGCGCTGAATGCCGCATCGGCCGGCGCCGGCCTCGTCTTCTGGGTGCTGTAGGCCGGCCCAGACCGCCCCGCGCCTACTCCTCCACGAGCTGCGCGAGCTGCGGCGGCGTGACGCCGCGCTTGGCGAGGCGCCGGGAGACCTTCAGCGGCACAAGCTGGATGAAGCACTCGTCGTAGCGCCAGCGCCGCCACGCGCCGGCGAGGCGCACGACGACGTCGTCGCCCTCGACGCGGATGGGGGCGCCGCGCCGCGCCGCCTCGGCGGCGAGGTACGGCGCCAGCTCGTCGCGCCACTCGTGCTCCGTGATCTCTTCGAGGACGTTGCCGCGGTATTGGGCCGGGTCCAGGCGGTTCTCGGGGTCGAACACGAACACGCGCCCGGCGGCCGCGCCGCTCATGAAGAACTTGCCGAAGTAGGGCTTGGCCTTGAGGCTGAGCTCGCCGCGGGCGTCTGGCTTGGCCAGCCCCAGCACGACGTGCAGGGAGTTGTCACCGCCACTCATCAGGTACTCGAACGCGTATTCGTTGGGCGCGCCGAAGTGGATGGAGCGGAAGCCCTGGGCCGGCGTCTCGCCGTCACCCAGCAGGACTTTGTTCTGGCCGGCGACGGCGAATCGCGAACCCGAGTCCCAGACGTTGAACGAGCCGCCGTGTGCGGAGTAGCAGCAGGTGTTGAGCGCGTCCTGCAGCACGAAGATGGCGCCCGAGCCGGCTTTCATGCCGACGTGGCACTGGCCCTGGGCGTAGAGGCGGATGTCGGCGCCCTCGAGGAGCGCGCCGAGGAAATCGCCGGTCTCGCGGCCGTACAACTCGAGGACGACGCCACGTGCCGGCGCGCCCTCGGCGTCGGGCAGGTTGCAGCCGAGGTAGCGCGGACCGCCGAGGCAGCCATAGCCGACGAGGTTGCGCCAGCCCAGGCGCACCGCCTCGCTGACGATGCCGGAGGCGCAGTCCAAGCCGAAGGTCTCGCTCAGGAATCCGGCGAAGTCGATGACGAGCACGTCGCGGGCGGCGTCGCTGGGCGGCAGCAGGTCGTCGCGGGTGGCCGGCGTGAGGCGCGCGTAGCGGCCGCGGCCGGCGGGCGCAGCGGGGCCGGCCGGCGCAGCGGCGCCGGCCTGTTCGGTGAGCACGGTCGCGAGCGGCGGCACTGCGTCGAGGACGCGGTAGATACCGCCCTCGGGCGCGCCGCCCGCGGCGCGGCCGCCGTCGGTGAGGTACTCGATGCTCGAGAGCGCCTTGCCACCGAGGTCGGCGAACGAGACGCGTTTGCGCAGCTCGGTGAGCACGCGCAGGGCGACGGCGCGAGCCTCATCGCCTTGCTCCGCGAACCCCGGCAGCGCGACCTCGACGAGATGGCGGTAGTCGCTGCCGGAGATGACGGCGAGGCGCGCGAGCGTCGTCTCGACGAGGCGGCCGGCGGCGGCCGGCGGCGGGTCGTCGGGGCCGAGGAAGCGCCCGGCGGCTGCGCCGGCGGCGGCCGGCAGCTCGGCCGTCATCTCGTCCAGCGCCGCCGCGACCTCGTTACGCCAGGCCGCGTCGACGGCGATCCCCGCGGTGGCCGCGCCCGCGTCGGTCTTGGTGCCGGCTCTCTCGACGACGAGCGCCTCGCCGAAGCGGTTGCGCATGTCGATGTCGCCGGCGCCGGGCGTGAGGAACGCCTCCACCACGCCGCCGAGCTCGCCGCGGCCCGGATTGCCGCCGGGGCGCATGTTGAAGCGCAGGTCGTGACCCGCGTCCTTGAGCACGCCCTGATCGTGCAGCACGCGCAGCATGCTGTCGGCGATCTTGGCCTCGGAGCCGTTGGCCAGCACCTGCACTCCGCCGGGAGCGGTGTCGACGCTGACGACCAGCTCGTGGGGACGGAGGAACTTGATGTCCATGTTCTCGCGGAAGCCGACGCGGCGGGCGGCGGAGCCCGCGGCTCCGCCCGCAGCTCCGCCCGCCGCACTGCCGGCGCCGCCGTCCGCGGCCGGCGGCCGCGACTCGACGATCGTGAACTTGTACGGCCCCGTCGGCGTGAGCTGGATGTAGTTGAGCGAGAGAAGCTCGAAGAGGCGTCGGCGTTCGTCGTCCATGGCCGCCAGGTCGAGGCCCGTGATCGGCGAGATGACCTGCGAGGCCTCCTCGGTGGTCAGGCCGAGGACGCGCCGCGTGAAATCGACCAGATAGGCCGCGTACTCGGTGTCGGTGAGCGCCTTGCGGTCGTAGGTGGAGTCGCCCTCGTAGTCGGCGTGCCCCTCCCCCATCGATGCGTCGGCGTGTACGTACCCGTACTCGCCGAGGAACGGCGCCGTGGAGTCGACCCCGACCTGCTCGCCGTTGTGCATGAGCAGGACGTTGAAGGCCTTGAACGGATGCGCCCCGGCGGGGTTGCCGCGGCCCTCGGCGTCGATCGCCGGCGAGTTGGTGGGGTAGCGGTGGTGCATGCCCCAGACGTGGGCGCGGAGGGCCGGGTCGGGCGCGGAGGCGGCCGGGTCGCCGCCGGCGAAGCCGGGGTACCCGGCCCAGAAGCGCGCGAAGTCGAAGTACTCGGGGATCATGTGCGTCCAGCCGCTGATCTTGACGGCCGCGAGGTCCTGGCCCATCGACACCACGTAGCCGCGCCGCTTGGCCGAGAACTTGCCGGCGGGGGCGCCGGGCGCGCCGTGCGTGCGGTAGTAGCGCGAGTCGATGAGGTGCGCGAGCACCGTGAAGTACTCCTCGCGCACGTCATCGACGAAGGCGGCGAGGGCGGCGGGCGGGGCGGCAGCAGAGGCGGCCGGGGCGGGGCCGGCGGGCGAAGCCTGCCCGGCCTCCACGGCGTCGAGCGCCGCCCGGAGCTGCGCGTCGCTGAGGTCGCCGTACTTGGTGCGCCGCTGCAGCCAGCGCTCGCCGCCCAGCAGGCGGCGCCCGTACCGCGCCAGGACGGCCGGCTCGAGCTCGACGAACAGCATCGTGAAGTCGCCCGGATCCTCGCGCAGATCGGCGAGCCGCCAGCCATCGTCCCCGGCGTACTTCTCGCGTACCGGCAGGCGGAGCTCGTCGATGCGGGCAAGGACATCGGCGGCCGGCAGCTCGGCGCCGTCGGCGCCGATGAACCGGCAGCCGCCCAGATGCCCGAGGATCTCCGTCATCGTCTGCGCGCGGTCGGGCCCGATGGTGTTGAGCACGAGGCAGACCCGGCCCCGCACCGCCGCCGGCGCGAACCCGGCGAAGTCGATGCCGCCGCCGCGGTTGTTGCCGCCGTTGTACGAGAGCCGCGCCGACTCCCAGACGGCGTCCACGGTCACCGGCGCGTTCACGGCCAGCGAGCCGACGCGGCAGGAGTCGTGCTCGGCCTGCGGCGGCTCGGGCGTCAGCTCGATGGCCGCCGCCTTCAGCGAACTCTCAACCTCGACTTCAGCCTGAGACTTCTCCCCCACAGGCATCTCGAGAAGGTCAGTCCGGCCGCGGAGCTTGCGGATGTCGTCGAGCAGGTCGCCCGGCCGCGCCACGGTCCCGTCCTCGGCCAGCGCCCCGCTCTCGCGGTTGAGCGCATCGACGAGGACGGCCAGCTTGACCAGGTTGAGCGCCGCCCAGTTGCGGAAGCGCTTGGCCATGAGCCGGCGGTCGTTCTGCACCATCAGCTCCGGCTTGGTCGTGATGCCGCCGCGCGGGCAGTCGAGGTGGCAGTTGCCGCACTGCGTGCAGCCGAAGGCCGCGGCCTTGCCGATGCTGCTCTCGTGCAGGCCGTCGGCCCCGGCGATGAGCACCTTCACCATGTCGAGCTCGCCGCGCAGGCCGCCGGAGGCGAAGAGGCGGGTACCGCCCGACGCCCCGTACGGCGCGCCGTTGGCGTCGCGAATGGGCCGCAGCTCGCCGCTGCCGTCCGCCTCGACCTTCTCGACCATCAGGGCGTGATGCGTGTGCAGCACGGTGCGGAAGATGTCGGGCCAGCCCACGTGGCTCGAGTCGGCGTGGTAGTTGCCGCTGCCGCCCATGCCGGCGTCCAGCAGCAGGTAGTCGACGACGAAGTTGCTCCACATGCCGGCGGCCACGAACCTGGTGTAGGTGGAGCCGGTGATCTTGATGCCGCAGTGGTTATGGTAGAGCAGCCACAGCCACACCTCGGCGGGCATGTCCTCGATAGAGTAGATGTCGTGCTTGGGGTCGGGGCTCAGGGCGTCGGCGCCCACGGGGATGTTGCGCGCCTTGCTCACCGTGGGCGTGACCTTGGCGCCCGACAGGCGGCCGCCCTTGCCGGGCTTGGCGCCCTGGTTGATCTTGATCTCGACGTCGCGCACCTTGCGCAGGTCGGCGCCACTCAGGCCGAAGTGGCCGCTGGCGGCCTGCAGGCTCTCCCACTTCATGTCCTCGGCGGAGGAGAGCCTGATCGGGCCGCCCTCGCCAGAAGACGTCATGGCGAGGCCCGCGTTGCCCTCGATGCGGGCGCGCAGAAAGTCCTCGCTGGCGGCGCCCAGCGACATGGACGCGTGGCTGACCGGGGCGTGCCAGATGGGCTCGCGCACGGCGAAGCCGCTCAGCGCGAGCCCGCCGCGCGGATCGCGTTTGAGGACCACCGCACCGTCGGCGGACGCGCGCAGCACGCTGACGCCGTGCGCGCCGTGCCCCACGGCCGTGAGCTCGGTCTCGGTGACGGCGCCGTCCGCGGCGACGGCCCGCAGCCACAGGCTGCCGTCGCCGTCCGCGTCGGCGCCCGGCCCCAGCGCGGCCTCCAGCGGATGCCCGGCGTCGAGGGCCAGCTCGAAGCCGCCGCTCGCGTCGGCGTCCACGCGCGCCAGCGCCGGCGCGGCCGCGCCGGCGTGCACGCTCACAGACGCGCCCGGCGGCGCGGCGCCCGGCCGCGTGAACCCGCGCGGCACCGCGAGCTGCACGTAGTCGAGCAGCGCCGGGTCCTTCTCGAGACGGGCGAGCGCCCAGGCCACCGCCTCGCGTGACAGCCTGAGCCCCACGCGGTCCAGCGAGTACGGCCCCTGGTCGCCGGCCACGAAGAAGTCGCCCAGAACCGGCATCTCCCCCGCCGCCATGCGGTAGATCACCTCGAGAAAGTCGGCGTTGAGCGAGCGGTTGGAGTTCGCGAGGTGGTAGTTGGCGTCGCGCTGCGCCAGCACGCGAGCGGCGTTGACCAAGGGCAGGTCCGGCCGGCGCTCGCGCAACAGGTTCGAGACGCGGTACCGCTCGCGCACGGCCGCGGGGACGGGCTCGGCCGCCACCCGCGCCGCGTTCTGCGCGGCGTTGAGGCGGCCGAACTCCCCGTCGGCGAGCGCATCGACCTCGCGCACCCAGTCCTCGGTCATGGTGATCGCCATGGTGTTGCCCGACGTCTTCTGCACGTCGTCGATGCCCATGCAGCTGAGAAACTCCAGGATGCTGTGCTGCCAGCAGGTCAGGGTGCACAGGGCCATCTCGCGGAGCCGCGGCGCTTCGGCCGCGGCCAGTGCCCGCGTCACCAGCGACGGGTCGCCGCCGGCCAGCGCGTCGATGACCTCGGGGACCAGGGCGATGGCGGCGGCGTGCGTCATGGCGCCGCCGTTGGCGCCCAGCAGCACCGCCTCGTAGACGCTCGCCGCCGAGGCCTGCGTGTCGCTGTCGCCGCCGGCGCACACAAGCTGCACGCGGGCGCGGAGCAGCTTCTGTTTGAGGAAGGCGTCGACCCTGGGCGTGAGCCGGTACGACTTGCGCGCCCCGGCGTGGTAGTGCACGAGGGCGACGCGGTCGTGGCGCGCCGCCGCTTCGAGGCGCGCCCAGAAGGCGTCGCCGTCGCAGCGCAGGTACACGCCGAGCAGCAGGCCGGGGTTGACGGCCAGCGCCGCCCGCGCGAGCGTGTCGAGGGCAGCGCGCTCGTCACCGGCGCCGCCCTCCGCCCACGGATCGAGCTCGACGAGGCGCGCGGCGCGCAGCAGCTCCGCCAGAGCGGCGCCCGTCGGCGCGTCGCCCTCGAGCGCGCCCCCCGCCAGCGCGGCGGCGTGCCGCGGCGCGAGGCGCACCACGAGGTCGGCGGCGTGGGGCAACAGTACGTCGGCGTGCGCCACGGCCTTGTCAGCCTCCACGACGACCAGCGAGCGCGTGCGGATGTCATGGGCCGGGTCCGCCTGGGCGATGGCCTCGAGATAGGCGAGCTCCATCGTGGGGCCGGCGCCGAAGGGTAGCGGCCCGACGATCAGCGGCAGGTCGAGGCGTAGCGCGCGCAGCTCCTCGAGCCGCTGCCCGCCGCCCTCGCGGAACACCACGGCGGGCCGCTTGCGCACGATGTCCCAGGCGGTGCTGAACTCCTCGCGCAGGCCGTCGTTGGCGGGGTGCGTGATGGCGGCGTGGCTGAAGTAGCTGCGCCAGTAGCCGTGGCGCCAGGCCGAACCGACGGTGAGCGGCTCGCGGCGGAAGCGTTCCTTGAGCAGCTTGTCGATGTCGAAGGCCGTGAGCTCCAGTTCGGGGACGGCGCGCGACAGGCCGGCGAAGACGCTCAGAAAGAGCTGGCCGCGGCGGGCGCGCTCGAGCCCCCAGAACTCCGCCTCGTCGAGGCCGGCGCCGCCCAGGAGGTGGGTGAGCAGCGCGGCGGTGCGCTCGCGCTCGCGGACCAGCGGCGAGGCCGGGTCGACGATGAACGCGAGCAGGTCCTCCCACTGGGCGACGCGGCCGTTACCGGGGGGCGCGGCCGGCGTTCTGCGCCGGCCGTCGCCGCCGGCCACCGCCGCGAGCTCGTTGCTGAGGCGCGTCACGAGGCCGTCGGCCCCTCGAACTCCGCGATCGCCGCCAGCGTTGCCGCCGTGGGCGCCTCGACGACGCGCAGCGTCTGACCGCCGTTCTTCTTGTTGGCCGGGCAGACCTCCACGCAGGCGCCGCAGCCGATGCAGGCGTACTCGTCGGTGGTCACGAGGCGGGCGTCCTCGTCGCCGAACTCCCGATTCGCAGCGGTGGGGCACGTGGGCACGCAGGCCGCGCAGTGCAGGCACGTGGCCGCCGGCCCGGCGTCGTTCTCGGCGCGCAGCACGCGGAAACGGAGGGCGCCGGGCAGCGCCGCCGGGGCGCGGCGCAGGTACATGCCCGGCCGCACGTCAAGGAAGTCGTCGCGGTACCGCGCCGAGCCGCGCACCGACGCCAGGGCCAGGACGTGCCGCTCGTGCTCGCAGGTCGCAGCCTCATCGACGGCCGCGGCCATCTCGGCGTACAGGGCGAGATGCGCGATGCCCGCCTGGCAGACCTCCTCGCAGTTGCCGCAGCGCATGCACAGGTCGAGCAGCGTCGCGACGCTGCCCCGCGGCGCGCGGCCGGCGTACAGCAGCTCGCCGTGGTGGGTGAGCGTCTGAGGGAGGCCGATGGCCGAGGCGTCGTACACCGGGCAGACGCTGTTGCACTCCCCGCAGTTGACGCAATGGATGGCCCGCGCCGCGGGCGCGGCGGCCGCGGCCGTGCCGGCCGCCTCGCCGCGCCCCTTGGCGGGCCCGGGGACCTTGGCCATGACGGCGCGCGTGACGCGTCCGAGCCGGGCCAGGCCGGGCGTGCTCCAGATGGTGCGCACCAACGACACGCCCGGCCGGTACACGCGCTCGGTGAGGGCGCCCAGCGGCCCGCGCAGGCCCATGCCGAGCACCACGCCGCGGTTGACGAGGTCCCGCGGGTCGAGGCCGGCCTTCAGCGCCCTCAGGCGCTCGAGGCCGGCCGGGCCGAAGCGGTCGACGGCGAACGTGGCCTGCCAGCGGCCGAGCACGTAGGGCTTGCCGCCGAAGCGCTGCACGGCGAGATCGAGCAGCGCCGGTGCGAGGATGAGATCGAGGTAGAAAGCGGCGGCGCGGTGGTCGGTGAGGTAGCCGGCGATGACCAGCGCCTCGCCGTCGGCCACGTAGTAGACCTCGGGGTCGAGCTCGACGCCGGCGCAACGTGCCAGGTGGTAGGCGCTGCGCAGGTACTGCGACACGACGCCGGACGGAAGCGTGATCTCGGCGGCCAGCATGCCCGGCCCGGAGCGCTTGTTCTGCTGCGGCCGAAAGCGCTCGGCGGCGAAGCGCACGCTCTCGCCGCCGAGCGCCAGCGGCCGCCCCGGCAGGTCGCGCAGCGTCGTGGCGAACGCCCGCGCCGCGCGGATGCCGAGGAAGTCGATGTAGAGGTAGGCGGCGCCGGCCGCGGAGGCCCCATCGGCGCCCTCCACGGCGGCGAGAGTCCCGGCCGGCGAGCCGGCCGGCGAGCGCAGCTCCACCGGCCCGTCGATGCGCACCCACGGCATGCCCTCGCCGCCGGACAGGCTCGAGGGCATCCTCTTCCAGGGGCGCGCGTCCTCCTCGACCCAGATCGCGCGCAGATGCCTGACGTGCGCGCCCAGCACGAGCTTGAGGTTGGCCGGGCGCGGCGACGTGCGCCCGGCCCCGGCCATGATGAGCTCTGCGGCCGCAAAGGCGTCCGGCGCGTGCCGGAACTCGAGCAGGAAGGCGCCGATGTTGGGCCGGCGGCCTACGATGAGGACGAGCTGCACGATGACGCCGAGGAGGCCTTCGCTGCCGGCCAGGTCGGAGAGGCCGAAGGGCTCGAGGCCGCGGCTGCGGAACCAGGTCTCGGCCTCGTCGGCGGCGACCTCGCGATGCCCGCTGCGCGAACCCTCGCCGGGCACGTCGAGGCGGCCGTCGGCGTGAAAGCGCACCAGCTCCCCCGAGGGCAGCACCACATCGGCGGCGCGCACGATGTCGGCGGCGCGGCGGCGGCCGAAGGCGTTGAGCCCCAATCCGCCGGTGACGAACCAGCCGGCGTAGGTACCGCCGAGGTTCGACGAGTACACGGGGAGCGCCAGCTCGTGGGCGGCGAGGCGCCGGTGGATGACGCGCAGGCGCGCCCCGGCGCCGACGACGCAGACGTTGGCGGCGACGTCCACATCGATGTGGTCGAGGCGCGACAGGTCGAGCGTCAGGCCGCCGTCGCACGGCACGGATCCTCCGAGCGCCGTCGAGGCGGCGCCGCGCACGGCGACGGGCGTGGCCGTATCGCGCGCCCAGACGAGCGCCGCCTCCACCTCCGCGACCGTGGCCGGCAGAAAGACGACGTCGGGAAGGGCGTGGCTGAGAAACCTCGTGAAGGCGGCCCCGAGATAGACGTTCTGGTCTTTGTCGGCCTCGGCGCGCAGCACGTCGTCGGTGACGAGGCGCTGCGGCAGCGTGACGGTGTGACGGCGAGGACGGCCGGGCAGGCCGGCGAGCCGCGCCAGCAGCTGCGCTGCAAGCTCGCGGCTGCGCCGCGGCGCCCGGCGCTCACCCGGCGGCAACCCGTCGTCGAGAAAGGCGTGCAGATCGGCGACGCCCTCGGGCGCGGGGTCGGCGCCGCTGGGGAACGACGTGCTCAGCGGCGCCGCTGTAAGGGTGTCGCAGGGCAAGGCTGTCATGCAGCCTGGCGGAGCAGCCGCGGCTGGTCAGTCACGGAACGCACCGTGGTCTCCTCATCGTCTGCGTTCGGCATCAACTGAGAAGGCCGGCAGGGACGCCGGCCCGCGCCCAGTAAACCGGGCGCGCGGGCCGAAGTCAAACGCCGGGGCGGCCAAGCGTCGGCTCGCGGACCCGCCGCCCCGGCGTGTGCCCCAGGCGCCCGCTCCACCCGCTCCGCCCGCTGCGCCCGCTGCGCCCGCTCCGCCCGCTGCGCCCGCTCGACCCGCTGCGCCCGCTCGACCCGCTGCGCCCGCTGCGCCGGCTGCGCCCGCTGCGCCGGCTGCGCCGGCCGAGCCCGGCTCCACCGGCATGCTCCGACCGTTCCCGGCCCAAGGCGGTAGCCGGTCAGCCCCTCCTCCCCTGGCTCCGGCTCCACCCGCTGCTCGCGGAGATGGCCGGGTCAGACGATGCCGCCCGGATCTGCGCCGTCAAAGGGGACTTCGTGCGGCGCGGCGGCGGAAGCCGATGGGGCCGCCAAGGCCGCCGGGGCCGCCGGGCGGGGTAGTGCCAGAACGGTAAGGTAGGAACAGGGCCTCATGACCATCCCCTTCAGTCCGGTTGCGCGTTCAGCCTCCGGATCGACGGCCGCGAGAAGGCGGACAATGCGCGCTGCACGCGCCGCGGCAGCCGCGGCCGCCGGACCCGCCGCAGCCGTGAGAGCCGCCGCGGCGGGTCCGCCGCCCCGGCGGCATGTCGAAAGGGGAAGATAAGGATTCGCCGGACATGACCATCCCCGTCGCTCAGGCGCCGGTGAGCCACGAATGGGGCTCCCGGCGGGCGCGGGGCGGCCGCCGCGACCCCCCCGGCTCGGGCGCGGGGTAGTGCTAAAAGGGAAGCATGACCATCCC
>Ga0247841_10001026_pt1 | contig 67044 bp, 60 predicted proteins | sample LaCruzMarch2015__2_FD_192410 | JGI IMG/M metagenome (GOLD analysis project Ga0247841, IMG submission 192410) | Freshwater microbial communities from meromictic Lake La Cruz, Castile-La Mancha, Spain - LaCruzMarch2015_18m | ecosystem: Environmental > Aquatic > Freshwater > Lake | place: Spain...
ACTTATGTATATCGTGTAGTATCACGAGCTTCTCCTGCGACGGTTAGTTATGAACACCAATTTACAGTACCAATACCTACACAAGTAGATGCAGATAATGGGTTAGTTCTTGGTGCTACAACTAAAAATAATACTGACGGAAGACAGGGAGATGTGCTCGGAGCTAGTACCGAAGACAATGGAAGTGATATCTCTTCGGGAAATATTTTAGGCGCATCTGTCCTACCTCTCTCTGGCAACATATCGTCTCTCTGTTCTATAATTGCACTATTAATTCTTTTGCTTATATATTTAGTTTGGGAATTATGGTTAAGGAGAAGATATGAAAAACTGGGGATTAAAGAAGCAATAATAAAAAGTAGATTTTATCTTTTCTTTGGAGGTTGTTCGCTTGTGGCAATAATCGTATGTATTATAATTGTAAAATATTGTCCTATCCCAATATTATTAATAGCAACAATAATATCCGCTGGTTTTTACGCATTTAGGAGACTTAGAATTAAAACATAAGATATAATGACATTTTGAGTTTTAATGTTATACACATAATATCCACCTTTGTATTTGACAAGAATAAAATTTAGTTTAAAATTTGGGATATATAAAAAGTTCTTGCATCTTTTTTGTTTTTTTAATTATTATTAACGCAAAAAATAAAATTTATTTTTTGCTCCAATTTTTTATGATAAATAAATCATTTGTGAAGTTTGTTCATGTAATTTTATCAATCGCAATGGTCGTGTGGTCAATGGCACCAGGGTTAGGGGTATGGGTTGCAAAAGCAGAGGCCGTAGTAACTCCACCAGCTGACACAACTCCAGCCACTCAGACAATTACCTTCGGAACATTATCCGACAAAACATTAGGTGACCCAGACTTTACAATTTCCGCAATAGGTGGAGCATCAGGTAACCCTGTGACATTCACAGCAACCGATCAATGTTCTACATATATAAATACGGATGTTTATGTTCATCTAGATTCCAAGGGTGTATGTACAATCACGGCTCATCAAGCAGGTACTACAGATTATAGTGCTGCCGATGATGTAACACAAACATTTAATATCACAGATACAATTGCTCCTGTAATTTCCGGCACTCCTTCCGATATAACTGTAGAAGCGACATCACCAGAGGGCAGAGTTGTTACTTGGACAAATCCAACAGCAATAGATAATCCTGACGGAAGTGTAGCTGTAACTTGTGCCCCAGCATCCGGTTCGACATTCCCAATTGGAACTACACAAGTCACATGTTCAGCAACAGATAGTTCTACAAATACTTCGACAACGACATTTAACGTAAAAGTAGAAGATACAACTCCAGCCACACCAACTCCTTCGATAGTAATTAATGAAATTGATTATGACCAAACTGGTGCAGATACTGCGGAATTTATTGAATTAAAAAATACTGGTACTGGGTCGGTAAATCTTGATGCTTACGAACTTCGTTTAATTAATGGTGCTGCTTTTGGTGCGGTATATAAAACAATAGATTTACCTAATACTGATTTAGCTTCTGGTGATTATTATGTTATTTGTGGAAATTCAGCCAATGTTTTAAATTGCGATCTAGAAATCACTCCATCCACTGATTTAATTCAGAACGCTAAAGCTGGGGGAGTTGGCGAGCCTGACGCAATTGTTTTATATAATGGAAGTAGTGTAATTATGGATACTGTAAGTTATGAGGGTGATTTAGTTGGGTATACCGAAGGAACAGGAACACAAGAAGATTCGGCTGGCACTGCTTCAAAAGGAATATCTCGATATCCGGATGGACAAGACACAAACAACAACTCTACCGATTTTGCATATATTTGTATTACTCCTGGAAGTGTAAATAATGATTGCTCTACACCACCAGCTGGTGATGATTCTGATGGTGATGATGTAGCAGATTCAGTTGATAATTGTCCTAATTTATCTAACCCTGATCAAGCAGATGCAGATCAAGACGGAACAGGTGATGTTTGTGATTGTAATAACGACAATGTAGATTCATGGCGTATAGATAGTTATTGGTATGATAATGATAATGATAATTATCATCTAGTAGCGCCAAATTCAGGACCAGACGGCAAAATATCTATTTGTTATGGAACTAGTATCCCTACAGGTTATAAAGAAACTACATTAGGTGAAGATTGTAATGATAATGATAATCAATTAAATATCAGTTGCGAACAAAGTGATAATACTCTACCAATTCTTGAAATTACTTTACCAGCAGACAATAGTTATACAAATGATAATACGGTTAGTAATTTAAATTTTGGAGCAAGTGATGACGTAGATACACTATTGGATTATGCTATTTATGTTGATGATACAGATGCATCTGGAACACCTGTCGTAACAGCAGAAGACTCCTTGCCTAGTGGTGGAAGTGTTGGAGTATCCTTGCCAATTCAGACGGAAGGAACTCATACAATCACAGTAAAAGTAACCGATGATGCTAGTAATACAACTTTAGATTCTATAACGGTGACTATCGACACAGTAGCACCTACTGTCTCATTTGTTTCCCCAACTCCAGAAAATGGAACAAAAACAACGGAAAATGACCAGACATTCAAAGTTTCCTTAAACAAAGATGTTACCAGTTGTTATGTTGACTTTGGAATTAACAATGGTGATTTTGAAGAAGGAGATCTTTCGGAATGGAATACATCCGGAAATGCTAATTGGTATGTTGATAGTTCAAATAAATATGAAGGATCATATTCTGCTCGTTCTGGTAATATGGGAGGATGGAATAATGTTTCAAGCACCTTACAAAGAAATATTACAACTGGTGCAAATTCACTACTATCATTTTGGTGGAAAGTTAGTTCTGAAGGTGGTTGGGATTATTTAAATTTTTACCTTGATGGTACTTATCAAAATTCTATTTCTGGTAGTTACGATTGGCATCAAATGCAATATAATCTTGGGGCGGGAAATCATAATTTACAATGGATTTATTCTAAAGACTTTTCTCTTACATATGGTTCTGATGCTAGATGGATTGATGAAGTCATAGTTTCAGGAGCAGCAGGAGAAAACTCTCAAGCAATGATTGTAGATAATCAAAGTCATACTGCCTCTTTGTCTCTTTCTGATATGGGCGATGGCTTACATTCCTATTCTGTCCATTGTGAAGATTCAGCATCCAATGTAGGTACTTCAGATACAAGAACGTTCACAATTGATACCACAGCACCAGTTATTACTCTTAATGGAAATGACCCTATGTATTTGATTGTAGGAGATACTTTCACTGACCCAGGTGCTACTGCAGTTGATGCTGTTGATGGCTCAGTTGAGGTAACACCAACTGGTGAAGTTGATACAGCGACAGTTGGTGTTTATACAATTACTTATACTGCCACCGATACGACTTCTCATACTGCCACAAAAACAAGAACAGTTTATGTGAACATAGCTCTCGATGAAACTGATCCTAAGATTGTGCAAATTGATGAAGAAGTTTATTCAATCAAAGCAACAAGTCCAAATACAATAGAAATTCTCTTTAATGAAGAATTACAAAATAATGAAACTCATAAACCACGAATATCTGATTTTGATGTTTATAATAATAACAATGAATCATCATATGAAATTGAAAGTGTAAATTATGAGAATATGAAAGTAACTATCACATTAGAGGATTCAATTGAATCGGGAGATACTCCTAGATTACATGTAACACCCATGCTTGCATCTCTTGTTGATTTATCTGGAAATTATTTCAATAATGGGAATCCATATAGTGCTCCAGTATTAGATAGAATAATTCCAGTCATTACTGTTGGCGAGGCAGTTATTAATTTAACTGTTGGTGATGTTTATGAAGAGGTAGGTGCGACATGTGAAGATGTTGTAGATGAGGTATGCGTCGTTGCTCCTCCAACTGGAACTGTTGATACAAATACAGCTGGAACATATACAATTACTTATACAGCAACAGATTCGTATTTAAATGTAGCAACAGCAACCAGAACAGTAAATGTCGTTGAAGTTCAAAAACATCGTGCTTCATCTGGTTATTTGATGCCATCAAATCGTATTGAAGTAAACCAAGATAGTGGACAAGTTCTCGGTGCTGAAAAATTCTTTTTCACACTGTTACTCAAACTAGGCTCACAAGGGAATGAAGTTATGGAACTTCAAAAATTCTTAAACAATGCTGGATATGGTATCTTGGTGATAGATGGATTTTTTGGACCAAAGACAAAAGCTGCAGTTATTAAATTCCAAATTGCCAACGGGCTAGTAGGGGACGGCATAGTCGGACCACTCACTCGTGCAGTTTTGAATAAATAAATAGCCCAAAAAACAACTCCCACACACGGTGGGGTTGTTTTTGTTTTGATTGGTATGCAAGAGATTGTGCTAGGTCTTGCCTAGCACAATAGGTAATTGATATAATATAGTTATGTCTATTAGAAAAACCAATTTCGTACAAAGTGAGTATTATCACATTTACAATCGTGGAAATAGTAAACAAAAAATTTTCTATGATAAAGAAGATTATTTAAGATTTGTATCTTTACTTTATATTTCTAACATGAGTGAAAAGTTTAATTTTTTTAATTTAAATAGAAACAAAAATCTTAATATTTATGAGATAGAAAGAGATAATCTATTGGTAAATATAGGTGCATATTGCATTATGCCGAATCATTTTCATATATTAATAACTGAAAAAAGAGAAGGTGGTATAAGTAAGTTTATGCAAAAATTAAGCACTGCATATTCAATGTATTATAATAAAAAGTATAAAAGAACAGGTGGTTTATTTGAGGGAAAATTTAAATCACAGTACATAGACATAGATCGTTATTTTAAATACTTATTTTCATATATACATTTAAATCCAGTAAAACTTATTCAGAAGGATTGGAAAGAAAAGGGAATCGTAAACAAAAAAGAAGTTATAGATTATCTAAATAAATACCCTTATTCAAGTTATTTAGACTTTTTAGGAGAAAAACGAATTCAGAACAAAATTCTAAACACAGAGTCATTCCCAAAATATTTTCCCAATAAAAGCTCATTTATTCAAGAGATTTTTGAATGGCTAAATTACAATAAGTAGTTTGTGCTAGGCAAGACCTAGCACAAACTTTGTTTCAGGGTTGTTTTTATTTTGATTATGTGTTATAATTGACATATGATTGATCCCGTTAGAAGTCATATATGTTATAAAAGGAAACGGGATTATGTTATGATGGTAAATGTATTTTGATTTTATTATTTAATCCATGTACGAGAATCTTGTGATTCTCTACTTCTAACGGGATGAAAAAGCTTATAAAAATATTTAAACATTTATTTATTCCGCACGTTCACAATGACTACAAGCCACATTTTTTCAGAGAAGCATCTATAATTTCTATTCTTATTGTCGTAGTTTTTCTACTAACTCTTTCTATTGGTTCAAAATTATATATATTAAAAACAAACATGACTGCAGAAGTTCTACCTGCAGTTCTTGTTGACCTTGCCAATCAGGACCGTTCATCCGTCGGAGTACCGACACTTACTCGTAGCGAACTTTTGGACACTGCCGCTCGCCTTAAAGCAGAAGACATGGCAAGTTCACAATATTTCGCACACACAAGTCCAACTGGTATCACCCCATGGCACTGGTTTGCTAAAGTTGGGTATTATTTTACTTATGCTGGAGAAAATTTAGCTATTGATTTTACTGAATCTCTAGATGTTGAGAACGCCTGGCTTAACTCTCCAAAACACAAAGAGAATATCATGAGTAGTAATTTTACTGAAATTGGTATCGCAACTGTTAATGGATATTATCAAGGATCTCCAACGACTTATGTTGTCCAAATGTTTGGCAAACCTTCATTTGCTAAGGCCGAAACCAAAACTACGCCTATTGCAACATCGTCACCTCAAGTTGCAATAGAAAAGCCGGCACCTGCCAACCTTCAAATTGCCATCGCTCCTGTCGTTAAAGGGGAGTCAACAATTAAAGAAGATGAGTTAAAAACTGTCATTGATACAAATAATTTTATATCTGTAAAGAACACTGCAGTAAACGAAGAAGTTATTTTAGAGACACAAACTACAGAGGCAGATAATCTTAAATATTCAACATGGCAAGAACGATTAATGTTTTTGCTTCCAAGTTATACAAATGGATTATATAAAATCTTCGTTTGGGTGGTCTTAATTGCTCTTTCACTCATGACTATAATAGAAATTCGCAAACAACATCCAAAAAATATCACTTATGGAGTCCTTTTAATTGTTATTATTTTCTGTTTTATATATATAAATAAATCAATGTTTATAACTAGCCTCTTGGTTTAAGATACAATTAAATAAGTTGGTACATATTTTTTTATGTGTTGTATCGCGAAATATAACTTTTCGTAAGAACTTGATGATTTAAAATTGTGGTATAATGTACACATGGATCCCGTTAGAAGTCATATATGTTATATAAACTTACGGGGCTATATCAAGATAGTGGTTAATTTTTGATTTTATTAATTAATTTATGTACGGGAATGTAAACATTCCCTACTTCTAACAAGATGGAAAACACAAAAACCAACAAGTTTATATTTATAGGTATCGCCATTATTATTTTCTCTGTATTAGTTTCCGCAGCATTCTATGTTGCTGCTCAGAATTTTTCAAAACAAGGGTCTTATGTTGAAGTTAAAGGTCTTTCAGAAAAAATCGTCAAAGCTGATACAGCTATTTGGTCTATGAGCTTTGAAATAAAATCGAACAACATTGATGCTCTTTATGCTGACATAGAAAAGAATTTAACAACAATGAAAGGATTCTTGATAGAAAAAGGTTTTGAGAGTTCTGAGATTAATGTTGCCCCAGTAAATATTTATCAAGATACTTACAAAGATGCCGCTTTTAGATACAACTCAACTAACCAAGTTTCTGTCTATACTAAAAAAGTTGACCTAGCTAAAGCCACATCAAATGAGACACTACTCTTGGTCAAGAAAGGGGTAGTTCTAAATCAAAATTATATATCATTTGAATTCTCAGACTTAAATAGTGTTAAGCCAGAAATGCTCGCTGAAGCTATCAAAAATGCTCGTGATACCGCCTCACAATTTGCAGATAATTCAGGCTCACTCGTTGGAAGTGTTACTAGGGGTAATCAAGGAGTATTTGATATAACAGACAAAGACCCGGGTTCTCCAGAATACAAAAAGATTCGTCTCGTCTCAACTCTTCGATTTTTATTAAAATAGGTTATAAATTACCCTGAGCTAGGTCTTGCCTAGCTCAGGGTAATTTTGTTTCAATATGTGTTAAGATAAAATTATTATCTCGTTTATTAAGCATATTTATTAAAAAAAGGTTAGGTCGAGAGGATTATATTTAAAATCATAAATGGGTAAGCGTTATTTTAAAAATAGATCAGGCGCTTCCTATATATAATGTGATGACCCAAGAACAGGCGTTTCAAATAATGAAGACCGGAGTAAATATATATCTGACTGGTAGTGCTGGAAGTGGTAAAACTTATCTCTTAAATAAATATATTTCATACTTACAGAGCCATGATATTCCTGTGGCAGTTACTGCATCAACCGGAATCGCAGCTACTCATATGAACGGCATGACCATACACTCTTGGTCTGGAATTGGAATAAAAAACTTTCTAGATGAAAAAAGTTTAGAACAACTGGAAGACAAAAAATACCTCTGGAAGAGGTTTGAAAAAGCTCGAGTTTTGATTATAGACGAGGTTTCTATGCTTCACGGCAGTCAACTTGATATGGTAGAAAAAGTTTGCAGAAGATTTAAACGGAACGATAAGCCATTCGGGGGTTTGCAAGTCATCCTTTCTGGTGACTTTTTCCAATTGCCACCAATAAATAAAATGGGTGAAGAAAATGAGAGTGGAATGATTTTTGCCAGTAAGTCGTGGCAAATATTAAATCCAGCAATTTGTTATATAGAAGAGCAACACAGGCAAGAGGACGACATTCTGACAGAAATATTAAATACAATTCGAAATAACGAAATGGGGGAGAAACATTATGAACTTTTGAAGAGTCGTATCGGTGCTAAATTAAAAAGTGGTGTTAAAGCTACTAAACTTTACACTCATAATATAAATGTTGATGATATAAATAATATTGAACTTTCTCTTATAGATAATGAAGAAAGAATTTCGCATATGACTTCAACAGGACCAGAACCGCTTGTAGAAATACTAAAAAAGAGTTGTCTTGCCCATGAGAAATTAAAACTAAAAATAGGAGCAGAAATAATGTGCATTAAAAATAATTTTGATGTTGGCTATGTGAATGGTTCTAGAGGTAAAGTTATTGGTTTTGATAAAGAAACTGGAAATCCAATAGTAGAGCTCTACAATGGTAAGAAAATATGTTTAAAACCAGAATTGTGGGCTATTGAAGAAGATGGGAAAATAAAGGCTTCAGTATCACAAATACCACTTCGTCTTGCTTGGGCTATCACTATTCATAAAAGCCAAGGAATGTCTCTAGACAATGCGCTCATTGACCTAACTAGGAGTTTCTCTTATGGAATGGGTTATGTCGCACTTTCAAGAGTGCGAACACTTGAAGGTATAAGTTTGGTAGGATTTAATGCAGACGCATTACAAGTAGACCCAAAAGTTTTGGATTTTGACCAAGATCTAAAGAATCAAAGTTTCCAGAATGAACTATTGTTTAAGAAATTAAAAAGAGACGAGCAAGAAAAATTGGAGGTTGATTTTATAGAACGGATGGGAGGAATAATAATTTCTGGCAACAAAAAAATGAAAAATAGGGGAGTCATAGATACAAAAGTTCCAACAATTTTAATAACAAAAGAATTACTTGGCAAAGGTTATTCAATCAAAGAAATCGCCAAAGAAAGAAAGCTGACAGAAGGGACCATTACGCAACATATAGAAGAAATTGTTTCTAAATACAAGGATACAAAGATAGCCCACATACGACCATCACAAAAAAATATTGATTTGGTTAAAAAAATAAATAAAAAATTAAAAGGTGAGGAAATAGGTAGATTGAGCCCAATCAAAATCATTCTTGAAAAAGAAGGGCACAGAATGACATTTGAAGAAATAAGAATTGCAAAATTATTTATATAAACAATCTTCTTTGTTAAATGTTATAATAAGAGAATTATGGAAAATAGATATAAATTAAAGCAAATTGTTATAATAATCTTCATTATTATCATTATTGGAGCAGTGGTTTTAAGTTTTAAATACAAAAAAGAAGATGTGGTAATTGTCGACAACAATACAAACACCGAACAGAAAGAGTCTGTTCAAATGTGTTATTATCGTTCAACCAAAACAACTTCAGGTTTTTATGATGTAGCTTGGCTTAAATTGAATATTTTGGGAGATAAAATTACTGGAGAGTTTGATAATCTTCCAGCAGAGAAAGATTCAAAGGTTGGAACATTTGAAGGAACAGTTGGGCCATTAATCCCAGAAATTATGGGAAGAAAGGCTAGCGTATGGTGGAATTCATTTGCAGAAGGGATGAATGTTAAAGAAGAACTTGCAATAGAATTTGGTGACGGAAGTGCAACGGTAGGATTTGGAGAAATGATAGATAGAGGTGATGGAATGTATGTTTATAAAGATAAAAATAATCTTACATATATAGATTCGATGAATCAGATTGACTGTGAATTCTTGGATGAAAAATTATTTACTGAAAAATATGTGAGAAATAATATTGTAACTATAACTACAGATAAACCTATCCTCGGTGGTTCTTGGTATGTTGTATCTGTAAACGTAATCCCTACATCACATACTGGGGAAGTCACATACGAAGATGGTCACATACAAAGTAAAGCGAGCTTCACATATACATACAACAAAAGTCCACAAAGTATTGTGATTACAAAATTTGAAGTTGCAAAATAATTATATTTATTACTGAAAATTACGACAAAAATAGCTCTTCTCAAAATACACACATAAAATTCTGCTGAATTTTTGCTATGCTCGGCTCGACAGCCTGTGCAATGTATTTTTCAAAGACTATTTTTGTTGTAATTTTTGTTTTATCGATGTTTTTCGCGCCAATCGTAATCTTCTTCCTCTTCATCTTTCTTATCAATGATAGGGGTACCACAAGCTTGGCAGATATCATCATAAGAACGTAGTCCACAACGAGGGCAGACTGGTTCTTTTACTTCTTTTGCTTCATTTAAATTATCATTTTCATCCATAATGACATTATAACAATAAAATTTATTTTTAAAAATAGATAAATGGTGTATAATATAAACATTATTAAAATAATCGGCTACATTAAAATATTATTTTCTTCAGGTCCTCGGATGAGGGAGGACGAGTAGCCAGACCGTGAAGAAAACAACATTTTAATTTTGCCTTAAAGTATATGGCAAAAGGAATGACTCACAAGAAAGAAGCTAAGAAACCCAAAAAAGCTAAAAAATAAATCTTTCAAAAATACTCCCTAGACTTCGGTTTAGGGAGTATTTTTGTTGTTGGGGAATTATGATTTATATTATATAATGTATTGTATGACAGATAAAAAAATTACAGATATCGTGGCAGAACAAATTCTTGATTCAAGAAAGAATCCGACGTTAAAGGTCTCTGTTCATGTAGGTGATGTTGCTGGGAGCTTTGAGGTCCCATCAGGAGCTAGTACCGGTAAATATGAAGCGTGCGAACTTCGAGACGGGAAGAACTGTAAAAGTGAAGTATTAAATGCAGTTAATAAAATAAATACTGAGATTAAAAAAGCGCTCATTGGTATAGACGTAGGAGAACAAAAAGAAATCGATGAAATAATGATAAAGCTTGATGGTACATCACAGAAAACAAATCTAGGTGGTAATAGTATGATAGGTGTAAGTATAGCTTGTGCAAAAACTGCAGCTAAATTCATGGGTATAGAAGTTTACGCATATTTAAAAAAGCTCGCTTTTATAAATCCATCTCGCAAAGAACCATTTCTATATTTTAATCTTATAAACGGAGGTAAGCATGCAGCAACGCGATTGGCTTTTCAAGAATTTCATATTGTTCCTCAGGCAGAGACATCGATAGGGAGCACTAAAATTTGTTTAGATATTCAAAAAAGATTGGACGAAATTCTTATAAAAGAATTTGGCGGACCCTTGAAAAAAGGAGATGAGGGTGGAGTAGCCCTTGATGTAGAAGACGTACTCACTCCACTTATTATTATGCAAAAAGTAGTAAATGAACTTGGCTATAGTGATAAGGTTAAATTTGCGCTTGATGTCGCCGCAAGTTCTTTCTACGACCATGAATTAGGCGTATATAAATTTATGAATAAAGATTGGACAAAAAGCGATATGATAAATCTTTATATAAAAATTTGTGAAAACTTCCCAATGATTTCTATAGAAGACCCATTTGATGAGGAAGATTTTGAAAGCTTTACTAAATTACAAGAAAAAATTGGGGATGTAAAATTAATTGGAGATGATTTAACTGTAACAAATATAGAAAGATTACAAACTGCAATTGATGAAAAAAGTATAAAAGGTATCATTATTAAACCAAACCAAATTGGTACTTTAACAGAAACACTCTCGACTATGAAACTTGCCCGAAATAATGACATTGATTGTATTATTAGTCACCGAAGCGGAGAAACTATGGATGATTTCATTGGTGACCTTGTGTGTGCGTTTGGATGTTTTGGTATCAAAGCTGGTGCTTTGGGTCCTCGAGAACGAGATGTGAAATATGAGAGAATTATTAAAATAACTAGCCATTTAGGCTAAAGCTTCTATAAATCAAACATGGAATCAGTAACAAAAATAATTGCAACAATGGGGCCTTCTTGTGATAGACGTGAGATTATAACTAGTATGATACAGCATCGTATGGATATAGCACGTCTCAATTTCTCTTGGGGTACATACGAATGGCACGTAAATATAATAAAAAATATTCGTGATATTGCAAAAGAGAACAACCTTAATATTCCCATTATTCAAGATTTATCAGGACCCAGAGTACAGACCGGAACAGACCATCATTTTGCTGGAGAAGGAAAAGAAACAATTACAGAGAAAGATATTGAAAATTTATCTTTTGGAATTGAGCAAGGCTTAGAATATGTAGCATTATCTTTTGTCGGAGCTTCAACTGATATTATTAAATTAAAACAATTAATAAAAGAAAAAGGTGGTAACCAAAAAGTTATAGCTAAAATAGAACGTAAATTAGCATATGAGAATTTAGATGACATCATAAAAGAATCTGACGGTATAATGATTGCTCGTGGTGACTTAGGAAACGAGTTTCCCCTTGAAGAAATCCCATTTATTCAACATCACATAATCCTAGAGTGTAAAAAAGCTGGAAAAATGGTTATCGTTGCTACACAAATGTTACTTTCTATGGTAAATAGTCCTATACCTACTCGTGCCGAAGTTTCTGATGTGGCTTATGCAATACTAGATGGAGCCGATGGAGTTATGCTTTCTGAAGAATCAGCGAAAGGAAACTATCCAGTAGAGTCAATAGAAATGATGGAAAAAATTGCTTTGGTCGCAGAGAAACATATTAATAAAGATAAAATTGGTTAAAAGATGAAACAAATTTATATAACAAGAAAGATTCCAGAGGTAGGATTAAAATTATTACGAGAGAAAGGTATTCTATTTGATATAGGAGAATCAAAAAATCCTCCAACAAAAAAAGAAATTATTAAAGCGCTAAAGAAAAAACCTTATGATGGAGTTATCCCTTGTTTGACAGATACAATTGATAAAGAAGTTTTTGACGCTTGTCCAACAGCTAGAGTATATGCAGATTATTGTGTTGGTTATAATAATATTGATATTGAGGAAGCTAGAAAAAGAAATATTTCTGTTTCAAATACTCCTGGTACATCGTCAATGGCTGTAGCTGAGTTCACGGTGGGGCTTATCCTTACATTAACAAATGGAATAAATGAAGGAGATAGATTTATACGTAAAAATCAATTTAAAGGCTGGGATTCAAATATAATGGCAGGAACTGACCTGAAGGGTAAAATAATTGGATTAATCGGGGCAGGACAAATCGGAACCGAAGTTGCTAAAATGTTACACAATGGTTTCGGTTCAAAAGTTATATATAGCGATATCGCCCCTAATGTTGAATTGGAAAAAATAATAGGGCCTGCAAGAAAGACAACAGAAGAAATTCTCCGTGAGGCAGATATTGTGTCACTTCACGTGCCATTACTCTCAACTACACATCATCTCATAAACAAAGAAGCTCTCGCTTCTATGAAAAAAACTGCATTTTTGATTAATACTTCAAGAGGCCCGGTTATAGACGAAAAAGCTTTACTTGACGCACTTAAAAATAATGTCATTCGTGGAGCTGGTATTGATGTCTTTGAATTTGAACCTAAATTAACCAAAGGACTTACTAAATTATCAAACATAGTTCTTACTCCACATATCGCCTCTGCTCGTCAATCGGCTCGTGACATGATGGCTGAAATTGCTGTGAAAAATATCATTTCAGCTCTTGAAACAGGAAAAGTTATTAATAGCGTCATTAAATAATAAAAAATCCTTACTAAATATACATTTAGTAAGGATTTTTTATTATTTGCTTTAAGATTTAAATACTTTATAATTATACTATGAGTCCCGTTAGAAGCCGCGGTCACGGAACATAATGGGAAAATAAAACATAATTATAAATTAAAATTAAATTTAGTAGGTCAATGTCATTAAAATAATGATCGCGACCTGCTTCTAACGGGATGAAGAAAAATATAAAATATAGTGTATCAGTAATTGTCATAATTTTATTATTAGTATTAGGTTATACGGCATACGCAGAAGATAATGGAAAGGGGACTCAAGCTCCTGTTGCTTGCACAATGGAAGCACGAATTTGCCCAGATGGTTCGTATGTTAGTCGTATTGCTCCTGATTGTGAATTTGCAAAGTGTCCTGACGAATCTAGTATAAAAGATAACTCAACAGGTGGGAAAATTAAAAATAGATTTGACAATGTAAAAAGTCAAATACAAGTTAATAGAGAAGAAAATAAAGGCATTAAAGAGGAAGTAAAAAATGAAATAGGAAATGTGAAAAATGAATTAGAAAAAGAGAGAGAAGAACACCGAATTGAAATGAAAGGACTGATTGATCAAATAAAAACAAAAAGAGAAGAATTTAAAAATGAATTTGAATTGAAAAAAGAAGAAGCTAAAGTTAAAATAGCAGAAATAAAAGCAAATTTCAAAGAAAATTTTGCAAAAATAAAAGATGAAAATAAGAAATTAACTGCTGAAAAAATCGTCACTGCAATAAATGATTTAAATTCAAGGTTAACTGGAGAACTTAAGATAAAAATCGACAAAATAGAGAATGTATTAGTTAGTATCGAATCACGTATAACTAAAGCAAAAGACAATGGAATTGATGTCGTGGCCGTACAAGCTGAAGTTGAAAAGGCAAAACTTGCTATTGATGCAGCAAAACTTGCCATAACGGGGCAAGTTGGTAAATCCTATAGTGTTAGCACAGCAGATGACACTACCTTGAAAGCTGAAATGAAAAAGTTACGAGACACTTTTAATGAAGATATGAAAGCTGTAAGAGAAAAAGTTAAACTAGCTCATCAAGCAGTTAAAGATACTGCTGTAATGCTAGCCAAAATTCCTAAGATAGATGATGATACAGATGAAAATGTGGTCGAAAACAATAATACTACAAATAATCAATAATAATTTATGGAAAATAAAAAAAATAATTTATTAATTATTATAGTTGCCGTTATTGTTCTTGCTCTCATAATTCTCGTTGTCTTGAAAAATGCTAACAATAAAATGAGTAGCACTAAATCACGAACACTAAGCCAGACAGAATCAGAGCTTAATAGAGCAGTAACATTGGATACTACAACAGCTATAACTGCTGACTTAAATAATATCAACGTGGAAGATACCACTGATAAAGATTTAGATGGAGTAGACCAAGAATTACAGAAACTTTAATTAAACCAATAAAAAATCCCTTCTTAGAAGGGATTTTTTATTGGGGTAGACCCCGAATGAAGTCATACATGTTATTCTGGAAATATGGATTATAATATAGGATTAATCTTATTTGGTAATTATTTCTAAAATTATGTACGAGAATCTGAAGGTTCTCTACTTCATACGGGGTAGATTTTAAATTTTATAAAGTTATATCGAGTACGATATAACAACGGCACTCGAACACTTCACAAATATATTGGTATATATTTGTGCATGCTTCTCTTTTGTTGTTATATCGAGTACGATATAACAACGGCACTCGAACACTTCACAAATATATTGGTATATATTTGTGCATGCTTCTCTTTTGTTGTTATATCGAGTACGATATAACAACGGCACTCGAACACTTCACAAATATATTGGTATATATTTGTGCATGCTTCTCTTTTGTTGTTATAATAACGAGATGGAATCCCGTAGTAGAAAATGGCATTGTTTTAAAAACGGGACAGCATAGTCTGAATTTTGTTTATATGTCTTATTTATTATTAAAATTAATATGAAAATGGTGAATCCATAATGCCATTTTTCACTACAGGATGGAACCATTAGCCTCAAAAATCCGTCCACAAAGCTTAGCCGAATTCGTAGGCCAAGAGCATCTTGTTGGCCCAAATAAGCCACTTTCTATCGCAATAGAGAAGAAACATGTGTTTTCATTTATACTCTGGGGACCACCAGGAGTAGGCAAAACAACACTCGCAAAAATATATGCACGTGCCCTTAATGCCGACTATCATGAACTCTCAGCAGTTTCTGCTGGTAAAGATGATATTAGACAAATAGTAGATACTTCAATAAAGGGAACAGGGGAGTTGCTCGGTCCAAAAATTCTTTTCCTCGATGAAATACATCGCTTCAATAAAGCCCAACAAGATTTCATGCTACCTTATGTAGAAAGTGGAAGACTTATTTTGATTGGTGCTACAACTGAAAATCCAAGTTTTGAAGTTATTCCTGCACTACTTTCACGATGTAGAGTTTTTGTAATGGAAGAATTAAAAGACGAGGACATAAAAATAATAATCAAAAGAACTGGTTACAAGATAAAAAAAGATGCAATCGATTGGCTTATCAGAATGTCAAAAGGGGATGCAAGACAAGCAATCGCTATGATTGAAAATACAATTTCACTTTATAAAGAAATTAATATTGAGAATTTTAAAAATACTCTTCAGTCAAAATTTCTTCGTTACGATAAAAAAGGGGAGGAACATTACAATACGATAAGTGCTTTCATAAAAAGTATGCGAGCTAGCCAACCTGATGCTGCTCTATACTACCTCACTCGAATGCTTGAAGCTGGGGAGGACCCAAAGTTTATAGCCAGAAGGATGATCATATTTGCCTCAGAAGACATAGGATTAGCCCTTCCGACTGCGTTGGTAGTTGCTAATGCCGTCTTCCGAGCAGTAGAAGTTATAGGCATGCCTGAATGTGGCGAAAACCTCGCCCACGGCGTCGTTTACCTAGCCCAAGCCCCAAAGGACCGAAGAGCTTATGAAGCCTATTTGAAGGCATTTGAGGACGCTAAAACGTATGGAAATTTACCAATTCCACTTGAAATAAGGAACCCGACAACGAGACTAAATAAGGAGCTCGGCTATGGTAAAAACTATGAAAAATATACGAATAAAGACTTAATGCCAGATAAATTAAAAAATAAAAAATATTTAGAAAGGGGAGTAAAGATAGAGAAAAATAAAAAGACCGCACGATAATCGTACGGTCTTTGGCATCAAGTATTTTTCACTCAATGATATATTTTGATTAAGAACTAAATGAGTTGTTAACTCATGGCATTAGGTATTCTACCCAATGATATATAAAACAAATTTTAGAGCCCAATAGTATTGATAGCTCTTCTTAACTAAAAGTAAATTACCGGCTAGCTATTCCATGGTAATTTGCACCTATAGTCTTGATAATCCCAAGTGTCGGAGTTGATTTCGGTCCTCCTACACCTGCCATGTTGTTGAGTCCATCAATTTTAACTTTAAAATGATGAGCTTCCGTGTAATTTAAGATTGCTGGAATGTTGCATAACAAACCAAACGCAATCATACTATAGCCGGCTGTTCTCCATGCTTTTTTATCCCTGTCTACTCTGACTGTAATCTGATCCTCATCTATGAATTTGATATAGTCGACTTGAACACTATGTCCGAGTTTGTACTTTTTCAAGTAATTATTTGTTACAAACGTGTTGTTCGTAATAAAATTATTTACTTCCGTAAGGTAATAATTATTTACCTCGTAATTATATTGGTAAGTATTACTAATATATGTATTAAACTCAGATATAAATGTATTATATTCCTCGATTGTTATGTTTGTAACATTAGGAATCACCGGAGGACATGGAGGTTGAGGAGGTTTGGTTTCACTTCCACATTTTGCTACACGTGAAAATGTTCCATCTTCTTCTTCAACCAATAGTTCATACACATCTCTGTTGTAAGGAAGTTGACTCTCAGTTATTTTTGTCTGCTCCACACTTTTCTTTGTGTTAGCAATAATGAGAGCTCCACCACCCAACAAGTCCGATGCTATACCCGCGAACAACCAAGTGTTTCCTTTACGGATTGCAGTTTCTCTCTGCACACTTAACATTGCAATCTGATTATCATTTTCAATCATAGCAACTTTTTTGTCAGTAGCTGTTTTGTAGCCATTCATCTCAAGTCGCATTTTTGCAATTTCAGCCTTCAGGCTGTCATTATCTGATTTATTGTCATCAGTTTTCTTGCTGACAAGATTTAATTGGTTGCTGATATTGTTCAGCTTCCTCTTGAAATCATACATGTCAACACTGCTGAACCCTTTAGGGGTGTACTGGGATACTCTGTATACAGCGTTTCCGCATTTTGCAAGCATAAATGGAAACTTATATGAACCAATTTTTAGCATCCATACTGGACCTGTAAATTGATCACCAAATTTCCAATCTACTTTTGATTTTGATTCAGAGTAGAAGAGATTCAGCCATTCCTTTTCGTGAAGTGTAACCACTTCAGGTGTTGGGACTATAAAGCTAAATATTTTATCCAACGACAATTGTTCCGCGTCACTGAAGCGAAAAGTTGTATCTGCTAACTCATAGTTAGCAATTTCAACTAAAGCCAAAAATACTTTATGGCCTTTTTCAGAGTAATCACCTAGCTTTGCTTTGATTTCAGCAAGAGAAGGGTAATTGTTCGGGAAAAACGGTTGTGATATTTCAGTTGGTAACTGTGCTTTTGTCACGAATGACACCATGCACAAAACGATAACGAGTAATACAATTACTTTTTTCATATTTTTAATTTTTAAGATACATACTAGTTAAATTATTTTTTTATATATTTATTTTATATTTTTTCAAAGTTGAAAAACTTTGCATTATTATATATAGAAAGGAACAGGGTACTGAATAGCGACCTTGTTTCTTAGAATTTTATTAATTTAATATATTTAAGTAGAGTATAGCATATTTATATAGTAATGTCAAGGGTTTTATTGACAATATCCCAAAATATGCTTATTTTATATAGAAACGACTAAAATATGCTTAAAACATAATGGTAGATTCGCTAGATTAATAAAAAAAGGATGGACAATTATATTTAAATTGACCATCCTTTATTTATCTTTAGATTTTTACCTTCATTTCAACTTTTACAAAATTGGCTTTGGGTCGATCGTACGATATTGTACCGTCCATGTTGTAGGTTTTTATTCTCCCTTCTTCAAACATTTTAATTCTTAACCAGGTCGGAACAACTTTAAGGGTTGAATCTTTGTAGGGGATTATTCCCCACATTATTGCATCCCTTATGAAATAAGAATCCAAGATTTTTTGCCCTTTATCTAGGGTTATTGTATCAATCGGCAGATACATTTTGGCTTTTTCTTTTGTTGTATCTATTATATTTCCAACAATGAGTGAGTCTGAATCATCGCGAAATATATTTTTAATGGATTCCGGATTTAATCCACGAAATACCATCAAAATAAGAAAACAAGATAAAATAAAAATTAAAGCCGTGACCGGAAAAGCTGAATTATTTTTCATAGCATTATTAATTAATATTAGTGAATTTTCCAAATCCCATATTAGGGTAAGGGGACTTAGAAAATTCACCGAATTAATTACGATAATACAATCTTTTAAAGAACTGATATGTCACCATAATAACATAGATGGATTGACTTGTCTAGTTTCAATTAATTATAATATTGACATTTGAAGTGTTAGATATTAATATCGAAATAAGACAATTCTATCTAAAAACAAATATCTAAATCTAACAACTATGGCAAAAAACAAAGATTGCAAAAAAGCATCCACTGAAGTAAAAGCTAAGAAGGCTGCAAAAATTGAAAGCAAGGCTATAGCCAAAACTCTTGTAAATAAAACAAAGAAAAGGGAAATGGGTTGGAAAAATCCAAGCAGACAGCAAGTAAGAAGTAGATGTTAAACAACAAAGTTGTTTAAAGAACCAACAAGGCTGATTGAATAAGCACATAATTAATTCAATCAGCCTAAAATTTTCAATTGGAGTGTCGTAAAAGATATATTGTGCGACACTATACTATGTTTTAAATACAGCTTTAAATCAGTCAAAAGTACTACCCTATTGACATAAATCTAATAAAGTTATTGATGATTCGAAAGGCAGAGATTAAATGCTTTAACTTGATTATTATAATTATCTATCTGTTCTTTTATTTTTTTTATTAAATAATTATAAGGAATTATTAAATTATTATATTTGTCTATTTGTTCAGAATAGGTATTCCCCTCGTATATAGCCTCTTTCTCTATCATCTCTCTCCTTATAGCAAGGTCACTTTCCATATCTTTTATTTCTTTTTGGTTAAAATTAATGACTCCCAGGAGCACTTCATCTATCGCTGGACAGATACTTCTTGGAATCCCAAAATGTTGAATTGCCATCCAAATATTTTTACCTTCAAAACTACCCTTGCCGACAGCCATACCTATCTCTGTGTAATGTTCATTCAAAATATTTGCTCTATGTCCAACACTAGCCATCCAGGCATCAATTAAGGATTGGTCATCTTTAAAGTTCCCCATGGCCAAATTCTCTCCAATTAGAATGTATTCATACCCAACTTCATCTGCCAAGTTTCCTACTCCGACACCAGATGGTGATACATGTTCAAAATATTGATTGTCAAACATGTCTTGTAATTTTTTTTCGGCAGATAGATCTAAACTTTTATTTTCTACTAGTGATGGTAATTCGCCATTCTTGATTCTTTCTTTATTAGTCAATAATATTAAATTATTTTTTGATAATTTAATATTATTTATGTCCAATAAATCGCCGACAACTCTGAGCGCCCCAGGCATATCAATCTTTTTAGATAATTGTATTTCCTTCTTTTCTTCAAATGAGGCTACTGGAATTTCACTTTTTTTATTAAAATAGGTGGAAACATTATCTATAACAGATACAACATCGTCTCTCATTATAAAAAGAGATAATGCTACAAAAAGTAAAACGAGGGTTTGATAAAATATTTTCATCCTATTAAAAGTGGAAAATTTTTAAATTTTCATACATAAATTAACTAATAAAACTCAAAATATAAACATTTACTTAATATAACTCTTGCAACTTGTATAACATATATGACTTTTAACAGGACAAGTAATCTATTTACAGGTGGATGATAAAGTAAATCCAGACTTTTCTGCATCTTCTTTGGTGCTAAACCAAACTTCATTCTCAGGTTTAATCCGCTTCGCTCCACTACAACCTAAGCTATAATACATTTTACCATTTTTTGAAGCTACATACCTCTTCTCTCCTTGTTGCATAGATGGTGTAGTTAAAATTTTACTATTGTCTATATTTTGGTCATTTAATAAGTCTACTTCCTCTATAATAGCCAAATTCGCATCTCCATCACCATCTGAACTATTACTTAAAGATAAACGACCTAAGCCAAAGGAACTAATCCCCACCCCTATTATTATAAATAGATATAAAATGGTAACTTTGTCAATACCAATTTTGCTCTTGATTTTATCGAATATATTAGGTATACTCATACGTACTTGATTATAAATAATAAATTAGCAGTTGGCTAGTATAAATAATATATGGCACATAGGAAGGCCGGAGGTTCGGCCAAAAACTTAACAGATTCAAACCCAAAGTATCTCGGTACAAAGCTTTATGCTGGCGAAAAGGCAAAAGCAGGTGGAGTTATAGTCCGTCAACGCGGAACAAAAATCTTACCTGGAAAAAATGTCGGACTCGGTAAAGACCATACCCTCTTTGCGCTTCAAGAAGGAACAGTTGAATATGGAACAAAAAGAAAAGTAAATTTCAATAGAACATCTTCTGTGAAAAAAATTGTCCACGTAATATAATAATTACTAATTACTGATTAATAATTATTAAAACACATAAAAAATCTAGCTCAGCTAGGTTTTTTTGTTTCGAATTATTAATTTGTAATTATTAATTCTTAATTGCAATTACTGAAATCTGACACTCCCCGCGTTTCTCACCCTTTTTTATAAAAACTTTATGGGAACCGACGTCTTTAATGTGTTCCATTGTTAAAGATTTTTCATCAATTTCCACACCTGTCATTTCTTTTATGGCGAGAACTACGTCGTGAGGTCCTACAGCTTTAAATAAATGACCCTTCTCATTAGCTTTGGCTTTTATTGTAATTATTTTATCACCAACAGAAGAAACTAGATTTGAAAACAATTTTATTTCTTCTTCTTTTTTTCTTTCTAATTGTTTACGTCTTTCTTCTAATTTTGCAAGTTCCGCGGGTGTTGCAAGACAAGCTAACCCTTTAGACAAGAAAACATTTTGAGCATAGCCTTCTTTAAAATCCTTAACATCATATTTATTACCAATTTTTGGTATATCTGTAAGTAAAATAATTTTCATCTAATTAATATATCATTAAACAATATCCTCTGCAATTTCCCCTAGGTCAGACCTAGGGGAAATTAGGGGAAACTTTAAGATGATTTCTTAATCCAATTAAAAAGATCTTTAATGTGATTACAAATAAAATAACTCGGTAAAACACCTTTATTTAATATTTTTTCCTGTTTTCTTTTTGGGCCAAAATAATCTTTGAAACTAGAATATTCATATTTATCTAAAAAATCTTTAGCGTTACTTTCATCAGAAATTCCCTTTTCTTTCCAATCATTCTGAATTAGTTTTATTGGGTTCAAGTGCACATAAGAAAAAATATAATCAAAATAATTTTTTTCTCTAATATGTCTTGATTTAAAAGTACCCTCAAACAAGCCACCAGTTCTTTTATACTTCTTATTAAAATACATAGCATATGAAGTAGAAACTTTCTTCATAAATTTACTAATTGAATTATTCCCTTCCCCTAGGTCAGACCTAGGGGAAATAAGGACTATATGAAAATGATTCGGCATTAAAACCCATGCAAGAATTGAAACTAAAGGAGTTCCTCTTTCAAAATCAAAAGCGTCTATTTTGGGATCTACTATATAATCTCTAAAATTGAAACTCTGCTCCGAATTACAAACATAAAGTATTTTTATAAAACGATCATAATCATCCTCATTTAAAAAAATTTCATTTTTACCATTACCACGATTATAAATATGATAATACTCGTTTGGTACTAAACTTTTATCACGCAAACTCATTGTTTAATTATAGCACTTCCCCTAGGTCTGACCTAGGGGAAATATTCTTTAGTTTTTGGCTTTTAATATTTCAATTGCTTTGTCCATTTGAGGGTCTTTTTTAGCATCATAATCTTTTTGAGTAAGTGGAACTTTCACGTCAGGAGTAATCCCCTCTTTGGAAATAGAAACTCCATTGGGAGTGAACCAATTTGCCACTGTAACTTTGAGTGATGTATCATCTGTAATTTTTATAAGTTCTTGAACTGAACCCTTCCCATAAGTTTTCTCTCCAACAAGAGTTGCTATGCCATGCTCACGAAGAGCCCCTGCCAAAATCTCAGATGCCGAAGCAGAACCACCATCTACCAATACTACAAAAGAAAGTTTATCATTAAACAATCTTGGTCCGTGACTTCTATAAACTTTCGGCTTATCACCATTTTGTGAATCTTCACTAAGAATTACTTTTCCTTCATCTATAAACCATGACCCAATGTTTACAGCTGAATCCAAATATCCTCCAGGATTGCCTCTTAAATCGAGTATTAACTTATTTGACTTAGAATTTATAAATTTAATAAGCGCTTCTCTAAATAAATTAGCAGAATTTTCTGAGAAACTATAAAATTTAATAAGAAAGATTCCATCGTCACGTAGTTCTGTGTCTATGGTTGGAATTTGTATTTTTTCTCTCGTAATCACAAATTCACGTGTTTTACTTTCTCCAGGACGAAGAACAATAAGAGTGACTGTAGTCCCTTCTTGTCCATGAATTAAATCTATGGCTTCATCGACAGTCATATCATTTGTACTGACATCATTAATCTTTATAATTTTATCACCAGATTTTATTCCAGATCTCCAAGCAGGAGTATCTTTAAGTGGTGCAATAATTGTCAAAACTTCGTCTTTTATTCCTATCTCTGCTCCTATCCCTCCGAAAGTTCCTGAAATCTCTTCTTTAAAAGATTTATTTTCTTCGGGTGGAAAAAATACTGTATAAGGGTCTTCAAGCGAAGACGCAAGACCAGAAATCGCTCCCCAGACACGGTCCTGATCTGTAACACTTTTTGCATAAATTGATTTTTCATTTAAAGTGTTCCAAACTTTCCAAAAAGAACTAAAATCAGCCGTTGTCTCTACTTGGGGGTCTTTGTTGAGAATAGATGTAACCTGACTTATTTCTGGTTGACGAGAATATCCTATATAAATACCTAAACCCAATACCCCGCCAACAATGACTAGAGAAATTATTATATAACTTAATTTTTTTAAAATATTATTTTTGTTCATCATGTTAGAAGTAGGTTGCGATTTATTCTCGTTTATGTTTTCTAAATTTTTTTCTATTACATCTTTATCCATATTTTTTTATTTAATTCTTATTGCTATCGCGACCTCTAATATGATTAATGAATCTCTATTATGTCAAAATTAATTGGTAGTTTCAAGTTTTAAAGCTGATGGTGTATATTTGTTGCTTGGATCCCAAAGCATCCATGAATTCAAACCATTATCGTATGCGGCCTTCATTTCGGCACGAATCATATCTTTGGTATAAGTGGCTCCCATATCGAAATCCTGTAACCATGGACGAATCTTAGCAATATTTTGATTAATAGCTTTTGTCTTTACGACAGCGCTTGTAATGGCCTTATCTATGACTTCATATGGGTACATTGCTGGATTTTTATAGCCTGAATAGCCTGACGGATAATGAGATGGATAAACCATAGGGCATACAAAATCAAAATATGGTATTGCTTTTTCCCAGACTTGACCTATCCCCATATCATCTACTGCTTCAGTTGTAAGCCCAAAAAGGTCGGCAGATATCGGAATATTGTCAGTCTTTTTAATTTCAGTAGAAAGATACTTAAAAAACTCTTCTATGTTATCAGCTCTAGTCTTCCCCTCTTTTAGATTATAATTTATATCTTTCATATTTCCATCTGAAGGATATCGAATATAATCAAAATTAATCTCATCAAATCCTTCTTCGTAAGAAGCAAGGGAAATAGACAAGATATAATCGTGTACATTTTTATTGGTCGGATCTAAAAATGATAACCCTTTTCTGTCTTTCCAGACTCCCCCATCACTACTCTTTTTTATTGCCCACTCAGGCTTTAAACTCGTTAAGTAGGGATCTTGAAACACCGATACTCGCCCAATGATATAAATATTTTTTGAATGTAGTAATGAAGTAAGTTCCCTAATATTTTTTATACGATTCTCAGAACTTTTTATTTCTTTTATTAGAGGATTATCTAGAGTAAAACTTAAACGTCCGGTTGAGTCTTTTATGTCTATTACGACAGCATTTAGCTCTGTCTCATCTACTATTTTAACAAGTGAATCACGAAATTTTTCTGACCCAGCCACCCAACCAGACATATAAAGAGCACGAACATTTTCCGGGGTTTGTATGTGGGTAACAGGAATAAGAGTATCTGGGTTAATTACAACATTACCTAACTCTTCCTCTTTAATTTTTGTATCTAGAACTTTTGTATTTTCTTTTGATAAATCTTTGTTTATATTATATTCAATAACATTATTTTTAAACATAGATGAAAATACAGGTGTAATAAAATAAACAACAACCCCGCATCCTACAAATGCGAGGCAAATAAAGATAAAACTTACTTTACTTTTTTTCAATGACATACCTATTTTGTATCTTCTATATTATCTACAAATGTTTTACTCTGACTAATATCTTTTGACAAACGAGCTTTGTATTCTAAATAGAATAAGTATGCAAGATACATCAAAGCAAGTCCAGTAAGCACAAATAATATTTTTCTAAAACTATTTGGGAAACCTAAGAACGGCAAAACTACTATCCATAAACCTAAAATAAGTAATGTTTTTTCTTTTCTCATCCCATTAGAAGTAGGAAATTATTAAATTTCCATACCTGAATTAAATAATAAAATCAAAAATTGACCAATATCTCAAAATTACCCCGTTTTTTTATATAATATATATGACTTCTAACGGGACTAATATAGATTATAACTTATTTATCTAGGCTCCACAATAACCACAAACTCCCCTCTTTGTTTGTCAGAATTCTTTGTAAAATATTCTAGAACTTCTTCTGGAGTTCCTTCGACAAATTCTTCAAATTGTTTTGTGATTTCTCTTCCTATAACAACTTTAGATTTTGGAGCATATTCTATAAGTGATGCTAATGTCTTTAAGATTCTGTGAGTAGATTCATAAAAAACCACTACTCTATCACTTGCTCCAATTTCTTTAAATAAAGTAACTCTTCCTTTTTTGTGGGGCAAAAATCCTAAAAATACAAATCCAGCCGAAGACACTCCACTTGCAGATAGTGCCGATATCAATGCACTTGGTCCAGGGATTGGAGAAACTTTTGCATCAATTCCAAATTCTTTTCTTATATTAGATACCAACATAACTCCTGGGTCAGAAATACATGGAGTTCCAGCGTCAGAAACTAAGGCTAAATTTTTGCCACCTTTTAACAGATTAATAATAGCCGATTCTTTGTAGTCTGTACTATGAGCATGATAACTCATCGTTTTTGTTTTAATATCATATTTGTTGAGTAAAACTTGTGTTGTCCGAGTATCTTCACATAAAATATAATCCACCTCTTTAAGAATCCTAATAGCCCGAAAAGTGATATCCTCAAGGTTCCCAATTGGTGTTGCCACTATGTATAGTGTTCCTAATTGATTCATATATGGTAAGTATATCATAAAAAATGACCTGAATTAGCATTTTCAGCTAAGACAGGTCGACTCATCGTTTAGTTACTTTTTCTTTTTTCAATCCAAATTCCCCAAATTACAAGGGATATTCCTGGTAAACACATGATCCCTGACAAGACAGGATAATTTTTTATAAACTTTAAAGCTGGGAGAAATACTCCCCAAGAACCTTTTAAAGCATCAAACGAAGCAGCTATGCTGCACAAAAACCAAATCATTAGCATAAAAGATACCAGTCCTAAGGCCAACGAAACAATAGTAAGACCAATTTTCTGGTCTTCATTTAAAATTACAAAATTTTTCATTTTAATAGTTTTTAATTGGTTAGTTCGAAAAGACAATTGCTTCTCTACTCAAACTAACCAACAACTATTATCATTATTTATTATAGTATATCACTTTTAGACTTATTTGTCAATAGGTAATACCCTTCTATTTTAAGGCTTATTATTGATAAAAGGTTGATTTTAATGATATAAATGTTATACTTTTCATTAATTAATAATTACCAATTACTAATTACAAATTTTTTGGGTTAATTAATCCTGTTGATTTTAATTGTTAATTAGTAATTAATTTGGCCTTATCGTCTAACGGTTAGGACGTATCCTTCTCAAGGATAAAATTCGGGTTCGATTCCCGGTAGGGCTACAAGAAGTGAAAACCGATTTATGTCGGTTTTTAGTTTATAGCCCTAAGTAAGCAAACTACTTTGCTTACGTCCGGGAATCGAAGACCTTTTCCGTGTAAGCTTGCGAACCGGAAAAGGTGTACAGAACCTGTAAGGTTCGATAAGTGTACTCACGGTCTCTGTAGGCATTGTAATCGCCGAAAGCGTACCCGCGATTCCCTGTCTTTAACTCGTGATCACTAGTGATCCTTGACCGAAAGCATACTCGTAGTTCCCTATAGCTTCCCAAAAATAATAGCCATCTATTACAGATGGCTATTTGCTTAAATTTAGTGCTTAATTTTTACAACTCCACAAAATCAACAATGGTTCTTCCTTTGTGAATTGAAAAGATTTCTTCATAATAGGTAATAACTTTGTCTTCTGATGTGACATCTTCTTTTAGTATCAACATCATCGCAAAAGCAGGGTCAGCGTCTCGCCCATTTGGATAATAAATTAAAATAAGAATTCCACTTAAATCAGTAGAATGTTCTTTTTTAAGTGCAGCCATGAATGGTTCCCATTCAGAATGAGTTCTTGGGTCATCCCCACGAAAGGAATATTCATCAATCATGCAAAACATGGTACTTAGCACTGAAGTCTTAAAGCTTATTCCTGTACTATTCATTTTAAAAGTTTTTAGATGAGTACTTTTCTTATACATTACAAATTAATTTATTACCTGTCAACCCCAAAATAATAGCCATCTATCGCAGATGGCTATTTAATTTAATTTTCAGAGATTACTTTACCAAGCTCCAGATGGTACCATCTCGTTTTTATGTTCAGGTTTTTTTATTTTCTCTTGGAAATCGCAATATTCTACATTTTCTTCCCAAAGAATTTTTATCTCATCTCCATATAAAACGCGATGATAACAACCACAATTACATTTTATGGCTACATAATTTCCTTTTTCATCTTTATAATCCTTACTCCATGAGTGTTTTTCATACCTCGTAGAATTAAGAATTATCATTAACCAATCATAATCTAAACGTTGGACCTTTACTTTTGCGAGATCTACAGTAATTTTAACCGTCATAACAACTTCCTCCTTAATTTTAGTTTTAGTTAAACAATAATTTTATAAAACCCACATTCTTTCCCCTTCTTTTGTAAAACTTGAAAGTTCTTCGCTTGAAACTGTGAGTATCCAACATACATCCAATTTCGGAGCAATAAAAATTGGATGACAAACACCACAATCACAGGTTACTGCAATATAATTTCCATCTTTATCTGTATGGATATCACTTGCATGATGTTTTTGGGGACTTTCAGAATTAATTGATTGTAATAATTCACAAGCACTCAATTTCTTGCTTTCATCAGCAAGATTAATAATTACTTCGTTCATAATTTTTCCTCCTATTTAAATTATTTATTGATTATATTTATATTATATTTTAAAGAACTAAAAACCAGCTTTTTTGAAAGCTGGTTTTTAGTAATAATTTGTTATTGGGAGCAGTATTATTATCAAAAATCAACCTTCAAATTGAAAGTATAGAAATAGAAAGCTCCCCAGAAGCTCTTATTTAAATTTTGATTTTTAATAATATCTAACATATTTATATATTTACATTTTCAGATTAATAAGTCAAGACTAAATATAAGAATCCATATATTCGACATTTAAGATAAATTATTTTATATTAGAGAAAATCTTAAACTTTTTAAGGTGGAATTATGTATGTATTTGACCTATAGAGTCAGTATTTAACGCCAATCAATCTCCTGTTACTTAAAAACAGTAGGATTTTTATCATATATTCTATTTTGACTAATATAATCTCGAGTGCTAATATGAGTGTATTAATATAAATTATAAATCTCATAAATTATGGAAAATCTAAAACATCCTTATCCAAAACAATTGTTTGTCTTCGGTGAGGATACTAGTCTTGGGGAAGAAATAGCAAAAAAATTAGAAATTTTTCCTGCAAAATTTAATTTAAAAATTTTCCCCAATGGTGAAAAAATCCCCCATCAGGAAGAAACAGTCAGAGGTAGAGATGTATATATCATATTTACAAGTTTAAATTTTGAAAATATAGATGCTTCTTTCCCGAATTATCTTTGTTTTGTTAGATCTATTAAAAATGGTCAACCTCATAGAATTACTGTCATAATGCCTAAACTTATATGGCAAAGACAGGATGTAGAAAATAGAGAGTTAAGAGAACCAAAATTAAGTAATTTTTATCCTGAACTATTACAAACTGCAGGTATGGACATAATGGTAGTTCTAAAATTACACAATCCTGCTAGTTGTTCAACTAATCCTCCTATGGAAAACTTTGATACGACAAAGCTTATAATTGACCATATTGCATCTTCTTTCCAAGATTTATCTCATTTGGCTATTGGTGCAGCAGATATGGGTGGTTCAAAATATTCTCGTAAAATTGCAGAAGCTATAGGAGTCCCTCTTATTATTGTTGATAAAGACCGCGATACTAAAACTGGAAAATTAAGAGCTATGAATATTTATACTGAAGGAGAAATAGCAGAAAAGATTGACACTATTTTGTTTGTAGATGATATTGTAAGTACTTTTGGAACCATAAGTGATGCTGGAGATACTTTATTTAAAAAATATCCACACATCACAAATTATCATGCTTTAGCTACTCATGCTGATTTTGGTCCTGGAACTTTAGAAAAAGTTTTAAAATCACGTTTTTTAAAATTATGGTTTACTAATACAGTTCCATTAAGTAAAAATTTTTTACAAGAAATTAAAAAAGCTGGAAAGGAAATAGGAATTATCTCTGTGGCTACACTTATCGCCCAAGTTATTGATAATCTCCACAATGGCCATTCAGTCTCTGCCCTTTGGACAAAAAATGGTAAATAAAAAAATCTTCAAGAAGAACTATTTTTTAGGATTGGACTGATTTTATTCTATACAATTTATAAAATTACTTTCTAAATACCCTTTTAAAAAAATTTGACAAATAAGTTGATATGCTTTATAATGTAACAAAGATTGTAGTTCTAAACTAAAAAACAGAAAGAATATGAAAAATATGATACCTATTACGAGAGACATGAAACAGAGAAAAACAAAGCAATCTGTTTTAAGACAGAGAAATAAAGAAAGATTAGAATTTCAAAAATATTTCTTAGGTCTTGCAAATTCTATATCTTCTGTAATTAAAATTATTGTCCCAAATTCAGAAGAAGACATTAGTATTGGTCCTTCATTCTTTGGACGAGGAGTGCAGTACAATTTTAATCTTGAAGACCCAAAGACGTGCAGAAGGTTGGAAATACACGTATTTGATGGCAGGAGAAATGAGACACTTTTAATCTTGTCAAAAAATAAGACTGAAACGGGGTTTGATATAATTAAAAATTTTCCTAGCCTTAAGGAATTTAAAGAAAACTTTCCTAGCCTTAAGGAATTTAAAGAAAATGTTGTAATAGAAACTTAAAACTCCCAGTTGCATAAAGCACTGGGATTTTTTATATATACTATCTTTATAAAACCTTGACAAATTGAGCTTTATTGTTTATAGTATAGTAAATAAAAAAATATATTCTTAGCTCTAAATATAAACTAATAAAATTATGGAAAAGGCAAAAAAAACATCTAAAAAGTCTTTTGTGTCCTTTTCTTTATTAAAAGAAATATACACTAAGACAGAGGATAGCTTTGAAAAAATAATGCTATTCAAAAAATATTTATTTTCAATTTTTGAGTTGCATGAAATCACTTTTATTGACTCTGGAGAACTTCCAATGAAAGATAGGAAGTCGGGCAATTGGAATTTTTTCATTTACATAGATTCAATTGGATACCCATTCAAAAAATTGTGGTTCACACTAAATAATCAGTGCAATAAACTGAGTTACAGGATTCTATCTTATGAATTAGATATTGCTGAAGGAATACCGTTGGATAACTCTGGAGATATATCACTGGAAGAATGGAACAAAAGATTTCCAAGATTAGCCAGTTTCCTTAACAAAGAAAGATACTACAAAGAGCTTGTAAAAAGTTTAAATTATGGGCTTTCGTGGATACAAATTCTTTCTAGTTATACTGATGATGTTAAATATTCAGATGCTTTTGGTGGATATGTATATCCATGTAATTTACACATCATAAACAGTCCAAGCGATAGCCATAAAAATATTGAGGTTTATGTTAAGGATGAAAATGGTGAAATATACGTGAATTTTCTAAAAGATGATGGGAATAGCCAGCTTGTGGTATCATACGACGATCTGGACGTTCTAAAAAAAACATTCCGGTTAAAAGTTAAAGAAGTCTGCAGGAGAATATCATAATGAGTTATATGCCTTTTAATAAAAAAACCAGCTAAATTTAGCTGGTTCTTTTCTTATTTTAAACTAAAATGCTTGACAAATCTAATTAAATCGTTTATAATATACATGAATAGTAATAATTTTATTTAATAAAATAAATAATTATGAAAGAAAAAAGAACTTTTGAAAAAGAATTTTTGCATTTCTGGGAAAAAAACAAATGGAAAAGAACTAACAGGGACACAAGTGTGTTCTTTAAAAAGTCATTATTTATCAAACTCACTGATTCTGGTTTTGATATAATAAATTATGACGATGAGTTGAAACTGATCAAAAAAGATTGTTGTGAAGTTTTATATTTTACTTTAGAAATAAATTTTAAAAATCATAAAAAAACATTAGAAATTTCAATTCATGAATTTCTTTTTATGGAATATAAAATTTATCACTCTGAGCTTGGAGAGATAAAAAAGTCTAATGGCCTAATAACCATAACAGAGTTTGACTTGTCCTTCAAAGAAATAGAAAAATTTCTAAAACAAAATTCTTAGACAATAATTTAAGCCATAATTACATAGACTGTAATTATGGCTTATTTTTTATCTATTCTGCCATTCTTTATCCTGACGACAAAGAAGACTCCTTTTGAGCTCTTTATGCTCCATAATGGCCTCTACAGCCCTTTCTAGACGTATTCCCTGAGAACCTTTTAATAAGACTATATCCCCTTTTTCAACTATACCTTCCAAGAATTTTGCAGTCGTCATTGATGAATCAAAACTATAAATTTCTTTTTGTGGAAAACCTTTTTCTATCGCTCCTTCCGCAATGAATTTAGCTCTTGGCCCCACGACAACTAATATATCAGCCACACCAAATATTTTCTCACCAATAAGGCGATGCTCTTCTTCTGTATATTTTCCTAGCTCAAGCATATCTCCAAGAACAGCTATCTTCCTTTTACCTTCCAAATCTTTTAATACTAGAATCGCTGCACTCATCGCGATGGGTGATGCATTATATGTATCATCTATAATAATAGAATTATTTATACCTTCAATAAGTGTGAGTCTTCCTGGTGGAGTCTTATATTCACTTACTGCTTTTATTGATTCCAATAAATCACACCCAAGCTCACATCCACATGCAATAGCAACAAGAGCTTGTCCGATATTATGCATTCCTAAAATATTCGGTAACATTACAGGAAAAGTATTCCCATCATATTCTAATTTAAAATTAATACCATCTGGAACTTTTATTCCATTACGATTTGCATATAAGTAAGTGGGGTACAGGGCATGATAAGTTGAATTCTTGTGCATACCAAAAGATATAGTTTTATAGTTAAATTTTTGATGAAGAGAGAAAACTTTCTCATCATCATGATTTAATATCAATATCCCATTTTTACGAAGTGCATGGATAAGAGAACTTTTTTCTTCTATAATTTTTTCAACAGAACCAAAGAATTCTACATGGACAGGCTTGTCAGGGAATGATGTAATAATAACAACATCTGGCTTAAGCCAGGGAATAACATTTTTTTTCATATCGCCTGGCTTTCCTACTCCAACTTCAAGTATTAAATATTCTGGATATGACCTTTTCCATAAAATTAATGAAAACCCATGTAAAATGTTTTCAAGCCAAACAAAGGGGTCATCCCAACCGTTTGGTGAACCTAAAATAGTAAGCGGTAAACCTATTTCGCTATTAAAACTTTTTTCGCTCTTGCGGACAGTTTTAAATTTTGAGAGCACCGTGAAAATAGCATCTTTTGTAGAAGTTTTGCCGACAGACCCAGTAATTGCGATTATTTTAGGATGATATCTCACTAGAATTAACTTTGATTGCCAAGTTATAATAAATACTATTATTTTTTTAAAAGCCTTTTTCATCCCGTAGTGAAAAATGGTATTGTAGACTTACCATTCTTTGTTATATCTAATAATTTTAAAAAATTTATTCATAAAACTCATAATATTATTCTGTTATTTTAACTATACTATTTTCTACTACAGGATTCATTTATCTATCAGGTGGAACATTATAATAATTTATAATATATTTAGTTAGATTCACAAATGGTGGAATTAATGTTTGAGAGGCAAATTTTACTTCTTTCGGATTTTCAATAAAAAGAAAGATTAAAAATTGCGGGTCATATGCTGGAAAGTAACCAAAGAATGAATGCATATTACGATCTGTATAATACCCCAATCCATCATCTCTCGCTACTTGTGCAGTACCTGTTTTTGTTGCAATGCTGTGGTTATTGAACTTATGTATACCTTTATCGTAAGCCTCAAATACGTGTATTAGCATCTGAGTAACTGTATTTGTCGTTTCTATTTTAAGAATATTTTCTTGAATAATTGGATAATCAATAGTTTTCGATAGTCCATTATTATATTTTATTTCCTTTACTAGGTGTGGAGTAATTAATTTTCCTCCATTAGCAATTATTGAAAAGGCTCGAACTGCTTCAAAAGGAGTGAGCGCAATACCCTGTCCAAAAGATGCATTAGCGTATTCGATATTTCTTGGACTATCTAAATTTTTTATTAATCCTTTGGTCTCATTTGGAAGATCAATTCCAGTTTTTTCCCCTATTCCATATGATTTCATATACGAACGGAATTTATCATGACCAAGTTTACTTTCAATAAAAACCATCCCAGTATTGAGAGATTGGTCTAGAACATCTTGCATAGTTGCAACCCCTCGTCCTTTTTTATCGAAATTATTTATCGTTTTTTTATCAACAATTACAAATCCATTGTCAGTATATTTAGTTTGAGGAGTCACAACTCCTGCATCTATTGCTCCCGCAATTACTAATGGTTTTATAACAGATCCAAATTCGAAAACATTTTCAATAAGAGGATTGCGATAGACACCAACATCAGATACACTTCCAAAATTATTCAAATCAAAATCTGGTAATCCAGCAAGTGCATATATCTCTCCTGTTTTCGGATTAATAATTATTCCACCGGCTTGGTCTCCTTTCCATTTATCAATAGTTGATTTTAATTCTTGTTCCAAAGTATATTGAGTAAGAGGTTCTATTGTAGTCACAATATCACCTTGATTGGTGAGAGATATTGTATCTCTTATATTCGAAAAAACCTCAGCAAAAAAATTAACATAAGATTCATCATCGCTTTTAGAAAGAGTTGTATTATAAAAACGTTCCAAACCATATTGTCCTACTAATGAATTTTCTTTATATGCTAAAAAACCAATTGTATGTGAGGCAAGACTACCACTTGGATAAAATCGCCAATTATCTTTAAAAAATGAAAGACCCTTAATATTTAAATTTTCAATTTCATTTACTTGCTCTTTTGTTAATCTTGTAGCAATTTCTTCATATGGATCATCAATTTTATTAACTTTAGATAAAAATGTATCTTTGTCCATTTTTATATATGGTGCTAATTTAAAATAAGTATCTTCTCGGTCAACTATATCTTTCGGAACGATTGCTAATTTAAAACCTGAAGTTACAGTTCCTGCTGTTACAAGAGAATTATCTTTTTTAGAAAAATATATTGAACCTCGATTAAATATGTTACTTGCTGGTGTTACATATTGCCTATCAGCACGGTCAAGATATGAATTTCGATTTACAACTTGAACAAAAAAAAGCCTAAATAGCAATATAATAGCCACTAAAATAACACATATTATTACGAATCTTATTCTGAAATGGAACGATGATGGTTTCATTAGCGGATAGCGACATGATTAACATCACGTGATACAAAAATATTCTTGGATACATCTACAAAACCATTAGTCTTTGCATAATTTTTATCTACTTTATTTACATTATCTAAATACGTTATTTCTAGTTGATTTACTTTTTCTGTCAAATTTGCCGCTGTAATTTCAAGCGATTTACGGGCAACTACATTAAAAGTAATAGAGCCTATCAAATACATATATACAGCACACAATACCATTGAACCTATAATCAAAAAGCGAAACAATACTTTTTGTGTATTTATATTTTCGGCTATATCATTTGTTATTGCTTTTGCTTTTGTCATATATTTTTTTAAATTATTTGTTATATTTTTTCTATTAATCTTAATTTGGAACTTCTTGAACGTGGATTTAATTTTAATTCTAGAGCACTTGGAATTATTGGTTTTTTTGTAATAATTGTTGCGCTACCTTTTTGTTTTAAATCTTTGAATGCTTTTTTTACAATCCTATCTTCTAAACTATGAAATGATATTATTGCCATCCGTCCACCATTTTTTAATCTATTGAAACCTTTTTGTATTACTTGTTCCAAGTTGGAAAGCTCACTATTTGTCGCTATTCGAAGAGCTTGGAAAGTTCGGGTGGCTGGATTAATTCGTAAACCTCTATAATTCTTCCCTACCGCACTCTCTATAATCTTCACTAAATCAAAGGTTGTCTTAATTTCTTTTTCGCTTCTTGCTTCAACGATTGCTTTGGCTATTTTTCTGGAATACTTCTCTTCTCCAAAACCATAAATAATATCTGTTAAAGTTTGTTCACCCCAAGTATTTACTATTTGAGATGCTGTTAGGTCGTTGTCATCTGGATTCTTCTTCATCGTCATGAGAAGTGGTTCATCTTTTTGAAACGAGAATCCCCTACCTGCAACTTCTAATTGAAAAGAACTAATTCCAAGGTCAAGCAAAATCTTATCAACGTTTACAATTCCTAACTCATCCAAAACTTTATCAATATCTTGAAACCCAGCAGTTTTGAAAATTACATCCGACTTAATGCTTCCAATTAACTTTTGCGCTCGAGAGATAGCATCTTCATCTAAATCAAGACCGATTATCTTAACACTCGAACCAAAACGCTTGATAATCTCGTATGTATGTCCTCCACCACCAAGTGTTCCATCAATGATTATGTCTCCTTTTTTTATTGAGAGACCTTCTATCGATTCACCTTTCAATACTGGAATATGTGTCATATTAAAGAACTCCTATTTGCCCTAATTTATCTGCAAGAGCGTCTGCCTGTGTCTCAACAACTTTCTTGTAATCATTCCATGACTTTTCATTCCAAATTTCTGCGCGATTTTGTACACCAATAACAATAACCTTGCTTGTAAGGCCTGAACGATTTTTTAAATTTTCCGGGATTAATATTCGTCCATTGCTATCAACATCTACAATGACAGCTTGACCAAACATAAATCTCGAGAAACTTCTATTATCAGAGGTGAGCATAGATGAGTCCGATAATTTTTCAGAAACTTTTTGCCATTCTTTGGTGGTAAAAATTGAAAGACAATTATCAAGTCCTGGAGCAACAACAACACTCTTCCCCATTTCTTTTCGGAATTTTACGGGTAATGACATTCTATTTTTGTCATCTAATGTGTGAGTGTATTCTCCGATTAACATAATATTATTGTGTGATAAGGTTATTATTGCAAAATATTTGCTTTCCCACCGTATCCCACTTGCTTATATTATATACCACTTGAACCCACAATACAAACACAATTCCCCACTTTATATGTGGATAACTAAACAGAAATATTCCTGACATATTTGTCAAGAAAAGCCTTATATTTTATATTTATTTTAAGTTAATCTATAACGAAAAAACCTTATCACAGGCTGGTAATTTCATAATTAATATTTGACTTATTTAATCACTTATATTATTATAAAAAAATAATTTCGTTCTTTGATGAGTTGATATTAAAAATGCAACCATCGTATTTTGGAAATATACAGAAGTTAGTCGTAATAAATAATTTTTTATGACACAATGACTCTGTGGAGTCCTATAAGTGGTGGCCCCCTCTAACATACGGTTATTGGCCTCTTACTAAATATAGTCCACCCAAAGATCTCTTACTATCTGTCTCCGACACAGCTCTGGCTGAGTCTTGCGGACCAAACAAAATGTGGGTTTCCAAAATTAAAGAGCAAAGCCATTCCTTCACAACAATAAGGAATGGCTTTTTCACTTCTATTCTCTTGGATGCATTATTGGGAAAAAGATAACATCTCTTAAATTTTTCTGTTCAGTTAAGATTGCCACTAGTCTATCTATACCCATACCAAAGCCAGTCATTGGTGGCATACCATGTTCCATAGCTGTCAAAAATTCTTCATCTATTTGCATTGCTTCTTCATCTCCTTTCTCTTTAGCATTTGATTGAGCAATTAAAAGTTCTCTTTGTTTTTGAGGATTCACAAGCTCAGCATATTGATTTGTTATTTCAGAGCCAGCAATTACCAACTGTGCAACCGAAGCTGTGCCATCATCATTTTGCTGAGCTAAGGGTTTTAAATCTCCAGGGAAATTTATAACAAAAGTCGGATTGATAATTTTCAAACGTGAAGATTTCTTATAAATAAAATCAAGTAAATTACCACGTCCAACTTTTTTAGCTTCTTCTTCTTTCATTCCCCATTTTATAGCCTCTTTACGTGCTTCAGGAAGCGTAATAGCCGTAATATCAATATTGGCATTTTCTTTTAATAAATCGGCAAACTTTACACGCGGCCAAACTCCATCAAAATTTACTTCTACACTATTACCATCTTTGTCATAAACAGTGAAAGCACTTTTTCCAACAACATTTGTCGCAACTGATTTAATTAATTCTTCAGTCCATTTTATATTTGTTTCAAGTGTCTGGTACGCTGCATACCATTCAATCATGGTAAACTCTTGGATATGTGTTGGGTCGGAACCCTCGTTTCTGAAACATTTACCCATTTCATAAACTCTTTCATATCCTCCAATCATTAATTTTTTGTGGTCTAACTCTAAAGCTATGCGAAGAACCATATCCATATCATAATCATTGTGGTGTGTTTCAAATACTTTTGCCATTGCCCCACCCGCTTGATTTTGTAAAATAGGAGTTTCTATTTCCAAGAAATTCTTTTTGTTAAAAAATTCTCTAATAGCTGTTATCACTTTGGACCGTATAAGAAAACGATTATAAACTTCTTTATCCATTAATATATCCAAATAGCGTTTGCGATATGTTTCCTCCACATCTTGCAAACCATGCCATTTATCTGGAAGTGGTAAAAGGGCTTTGGTCGCCATACACCAATCTTTTATTAAAATACTTTGTTCCCCTCTTTGTGTGATAAAAAGCGAGCCTGTAACAGATATAAAATCACCATTGTCCACTGTAGATGTAAATAAATTAAAAAGCTCTTCACTAAGCTCATCTTTTTTTAAAACTGCTTGGAGACGTTCGGCACCAGATTGAAGAACGATAAAAAGAATCGCACCTTGTCCTCTAACAATCATAACTCGGCCAACAGTAGAAATATAATCTTTCTCCGAAGTTTTTACTAATTCATCAAACTTACTTTTAATATCAGAAATTGTGTAATCACACAAAACAGACGTAGGATACGAATTCATTCCCACTTCTTTTAATAATTCTATTTTTTTAATTCGCGCGTCGCGCAATTCTTCTATGGAGGCCATAACCCTATTGTATATCAACTAGGGTGTATTTGACTAGTCCCTTTGGAGTTTTGATTGAAACTATATCTCCTTTCTTTTTTCCAAATAGAGCTTCGCCAAGTGGAGATTTGTTTGATATTTTATTATTTACCATATCAGCTTCTTCAGCTCCGACAATACTATAAGTGATATCATCTTTAGCACTCTCTTTCCTGACCTTAACAGTTGTTCCGATTTCAACACAAGCACTTGAGTGCTTCTTTACAACCACAGCAGATTTGAGCATATGGTCTATCTGCATAATACGGTCTTCTGTTTTTCCTTGATCTTCGCGAGCTTGGTGGTATTCGGCATTTTCAGAAAGGTCGCCAAGTGCACGAGCAGCTTCAAGAGCCTCAAGAATTTCTTTTCGTTTTGTCGTCTTCAAATAATCAAGTTCGTCTATTAAGACCTGTTTTTTCTCCTCGGTTATATATTTTGTTTCATCCATCCCGTTAGAAGTAGAGAATATTAAGATTCTCGTACATTAATTAACTAATAAAACTCAAAAACTTAGCATTATCTAAATATAATTCCCGTTGATTCATACAACATATATGACTTCTAACGGGATACATAATCAGTATATATTAGCTTATTTATGCTTATAAGTCAAAGTATTCAGGTGTATATACACTCATATAATCTATGACTTCACTCATGACACGCGTTGCATTACCAGATGCAGCTTTTGGACCACGTTCCATAACTAGAGCAAAAGCATACTTTGGGTTTTCATATGGGAAGAATCCGATAATCCAAGAGTTAGTGTTAGTATTTCCCAAGCCAACTTGCGCAGTACCAGATTTAGCGGCAACTTCTATTTGTGGGAGATAAAGCGCAGTGCATGTCCCCTCTGTCACGGCCATTCTCATTCCTTCGTGAATAACACTCATATTATTTACATCAATAGGAATAATTTTGGGCGTTTCAAAGTTCTTATCAGAAAGTGTAATATGTGGAGTATAAATTGTTCCCATATTTGCAATACCAGAAACTGCTTTAACCATTTGAATTGGAGTAACTTGGAAACCATACTGACCGATGGCAGTATTGTAAGTATCTCCAACTCTCCATATATCTCCATTAAAAGTTTTTATCTTCCATTCTGGTGTTGGAATTGTACCATCTTTCTCACCACCAAAATTAATTCCTGTTTTTTCTCCTACATCAAATAATCTTGAATACTTATCAATATTCAAAATCCCTAAACCTTTCTGGTTTTCAAAACCACCACCAATTTCATAAAAATACACATCGGACGATACAGCTATGGCTTTCCTCATGTCGACATAACCAAAAGAACCGTGGTCTATAAATACAGATTTTTTATTTGGATAGTATGGATTTGGAATAGAAATAGATCCGTTGGAAAAAATAACTTTGAGTGGGTCAATAACTTTCTCTGTTAACGCTCCATAACCCAAAAAAGGTTTGACAATTGATCCTGGACTGTATAATCCTGAAACAGTTCTATTTAAAAAAACTTTACGTTTATCTGAAAAATATCCACTAATAGTCTTACTATCATCGCCTTTTGATAAAATATTTCCGTTATATTCAGGAAAACTAGTCATAGCCAATAGTTCACCAGTCTTTATATCCATAATTGCTCCTGCTCCACCTTGAAAATTAACATTTTTTGCCATAGCAGATATTGACTCATACATTTTCTTTTGAATTCTAGCATCAATAGATAAATCTACATCAATCCCAGCCTTAGGTAGTGATATCATATTTTCTGATTGAATAACTCCTTTTACATCTGTCTCCGTGATACGTACACCATTTACGCCTGTCAAAGTTTCGTTGAAAAAACTTTCAACACCATCTTTCCCAATAAAGTTGTCTTGCCAATAATATCCAGATGAATCTTTGGCAGGAACACTTACATAGCCGAGCAACAACCCAAATCCAGGAATATCATAATAAGACCTCTCAGGTGTTGATAATTTGTTTACATCATCTTTTGCCCAAGTGTTCCAAGAAAGCAAAACCTTATTTCTGTCATATATCAACCCCCGGTCAGCAATAATTGGTCGCCTCATCAAGGTATTATTTTCACTTTTTTTGAAATACGCTTCTCCCTTAATTATTTGAAGATTTATAGCCTGCCAGACAAAGACAAAAGAAACAGCAAGAAAAAATAACCCAATAAAGGTTATAGTGCGTTTTGGAATTGCTTTTTCCAATCTTCCTTCAAATTGCTGAACATTGAAATTGGGTAAATTTTTAGAATCAAGAAAAATCTCATCAGGGTCAATATTTTTCTTTATTCTTTTGTGATTAATGCGAAATCTCATTTTTATTTTTTATATAAAATAATATTATTGCGAATAATTTGGATAATAATATATAAAATGATAGTAGCTAAAGAAAAAAATATTGGCGAAGAAATCAACCTTTCCCCCACAATTGCATAGAGCGAATAGATAATGACACTAGCAACTATAAACTCATAGAAATTACTAAACAAAAATATACCGATAAAAATAAGAGGGATACTAATCCACCAAGGAAAAATAAAAACTGAGATAAATAAGATTGAATCAAAAATAACCCTTTTCATTGCCTTAGTATACTAGAGAGAGTACTTATTTGACAAATACACCCTCACACCTATATTTTTATTGCAGATTTAGGTCTGCCGGTAAAAGTCATAAAAAATATAGGTGTGGGGGGAAATTATCTGTTTTGTATTCTACGATACACAGAACGTATAATATAAAATATAATTAGTATTAAAAGTCCATAGAAAATTATTTTATTCCCTAGAATAAAGGCAAAGGCTGAGAATAAGAATAATTTAATATAAGCAATCGGTTTTTCTGTAGCATTTGTAAGACTAACATTTCCGCTTGAAGAAATTTCTACTACTTTTTTCTCTTCACTTTTAATCTGTTCTATTTTCTTTTCTGTATCGTTTTTAATAGTAGTTACTTGCGTAAAAGTTTTATCACGAAAATCATCTACTACACTAAAACTATTTGAGACTGTTGTGCTAACATTTTCTGGAATAATGTTTTTTAATTCAGAACTTGTTTTATCTATTTGATTTTGCAATTCTTTATCCCCAGATACAATTTCCCCATTTTCATTTTTAACGAGAGTAGAGACAAATTGTCTATCGTTAGAAGTTACTATTCGGTCTAGAATAATTTTCTCTTTTTTCCCTGAAACAGTCGTAAGTGATGAGGTAATTTTAGCAGAAATAACGTGGTCTCCAGCTGTAATTTTCCACGGGATAGATATGTCTTTTAGTTCGGACGATGCAAGAACTATATCTCTACTTCCCAATATTACATTCTTGTCATAAAATTCAACTTTTGCTGAAAAAGAACCGACATCCCCATTCCAAATTGCAGTATGAATATTTACTGTATCACCTTCTACTAGTTGGTCCTTGGAATACCAAATCTGCCCTGGAATAAATCCAGAGTTAGTTGAGACTTCAGCATAAATTGGCAACGCCAAGACTGTAGATATTATAATTAGTGAGAATAGAAAATATTTTTTCATCCCATTAGAAAATTAAATAATAATGTTTAATGAATCTCTATGCCTCGTTAATTTTCTAACGGGACAAGTAGATATATTCTACTATTTTAAAAGAAAATCTCCTACTTTTGAAGCTTCCCCTGCTCCCATAGTAATTATAACATCCTTGTCGTCCATACTGGAAAATCTAGATTCTAGATATTTTTCTAAATCTAAGAAAGGAACAAAAGATTTTGAATTATTAGAGTGTCTATTTATTTCTTTGGCTAATATTTCGGAAGAAATACTACCGTCATCTACTTCACGTGCATAATAAATTGGTAAGAGTAAAACATCGTTTGCATCTCCAAAACTTTTGGCAAAATCTGGTAATAATAATTTTGTTCGGGAAAATAAATGTGGTTGAAATATAACAGTAATTTTCCACCCATCATTTTCCGGATACAACTCGCGAAATCCTTCTAGTGTTGCTTTTATTTCTGTCGGATGGTGAGCATAGTCGTCATACAATAGTGTTCCTTTTGATAAAGCACCTCTAAATTCAAATCGTTTCCATGTTCCGGGGAATTCCCCTAAAGATTTCTTATAATCAGATTTTGAGATTTTGAGAATTGTGGCGACAGAGCTAGCAGCTGCTGCGTCCTTTTTATTATGAACCCCGGGAATTTTTAATTTTAGATTTGTATCAAAACAATCCTGCCAATTTATAATTGTAGCTTTTATACCATTTATCACATCCGAAATATTTGCATCATTTGGATTACAAACTATAAAACCATCCAGAGGAACTTTCATAGCCATTTCCCTAAAAGCACTTTTTATATCTTCTATATCTTTATAATAATCCAAATGGTCATTATCAATATTTGTAATAACTAAAATGTTTGGGTTTATATTTAAAAATGATCTTCTGTATTCACAAGCCTCAACTACAAACAAATCACTTTTACCTGCAATAAAATTAGTTCCACCTTTTAACAAACTTCCAACTATTACCATTGGGTCTTTACCAGCATCAATTAAAATTTGTGAAATCATGCCTGTAGTCGTCGTCTTGCCGTGTGTCCCTGAGACAGCAATTGTATATTTATCCTTACTTATGATACCCAACATCTGTGGATAAGATAGAACTGGAATTTCTTTTGCCTGCCCGCCTCTGGAGGGCTCCTTTATTTTCTTGGCTAATTCAGGGTCGTAATTATCAATAGCAATTGTATAAACTATCAGGTCTGTCCCAGCAGGTATATTGTCATAAGATTGTCCAATTTTAATCTCAATACCAAGCTTGCGAAGATCAACAACAATTTCCCCTTCCTGCATATCCTGGCCGGTTACAATTTTCCCGTCATACAGCATCATTCTAGCAATCGCTGAAATACCGATTCCCCCAATTCCGATAAAGTGAATGCTCTTAATTTTTGATAAATCTAGGTCCATATTATTTCAGTTCTTTGACTACTTTCATGAATAAATCATTTCTTTCATATTCGTTATTAAAAACTCCAAAGGAAGCAAAGGCTGGGGAAAAGAGAATAATATCCCCTCTCTTTGTCTGTTTGATTGCTTCTTTTACAGCCTCTTTTATATCCTTGCAATTCTCATTAGTAATTAGTAATCGGTAATTATTAATTAACTTATCTGTTCCTGTCCCTGGAATTGTAACTATCGCTTTGCAATATTTATTTATGGTTTTTACAAAATTATTAAGTGGAAGATTTTTATCTGATCCACCACAAATAAGAATAATGTTCTTATTCTTATTTTTCAACGCCTCAATTCCAGCAACTGTTGCCTCAGGAGTTGTAGCATTATTGTCATTATAAATTTTTATCCCTTTATATATTCGCAAGAGCTGTAGTCGTCCTTCTAAATCCGTAAAACTTTCTATAGCTTTTTTGATGTTTGAAAGTGGTATACCTAATTGTTTTGCTACCTCAACTGCACAAGTCATATTTTCGAGATTATGGATACCTGGAACATTAAATTTCCATTTAGCCGTTTCTTTAGTATTTATAACAATTAATTTTCCTTTAACATCTTTTTTCTTAATCAACTTTTTCATCCCAGGACGAATAATCAATGTGTCACTTTTGTTCTGATATTTAAAAATATTTGCCTTATCTTCAAAATATCTATCCATATCATTATTGTAATAATTCATATGGTCAGGCATGAAAGTTGTAAACACTGATATGTGCGGAGAAATGTGAGCACCTCCGAAACCCTGAAGTTGCCATGAATCAAGTTCACAAACAAGAATATCTCCACTTCTGACTTTCTTTAGTAATGGTAAAGTCGCTAGCCCTCGAATATTTCCTCCTATATAGACTTTCTTTTTTAAAATTTTTTCATTATCCTTTAAAATTTTAAAAATAAGGGTCGTTGTTGTTGATTTACCTCTAGTCCCTGTTACCCCAATTATCATTATCTCAGGAGCAATATTTGCAAAAAGAGAAACATCCATTTCAACGGGAATACCATTTTTTTTCGCCTCGGCGATATAAATAGAATCAAGTGGTACTCCAGCTGATTTTATAATCATATCTCTATTTCTGAAATCTTCTAACCGGTGTTCACCTAACACATATTTTATATCTGGAAATTTAGAAAGTTCTTTAAGTGATGTGGCAAGTTGACCGTTTGTTTTCAAATCAGTCACTATCAAATCTACTCCACATTCTGCAAAAAACTTGGTATATCCGACTCCACGCCCCAAAAGGCCGAGCCCCATGACTGTGATTTTCATCTCTTTAAATTGTTCTCTAAAATTTCTCATCCCAGTACTAAAATTTTAATATTAATTATCTCCTTACTTTAATTGACCTTTTTATTTTATTTATCTCTTGGCTCACACTAATCAAAAATTTAGTACGGGACAAGTATTATTTCAAATATTTTTGTAATTCTTCCATATCGTCAAAATGATTTTTTATTCCATTTATTTCTTGATAGTTTTCGTGACCCTTGCCAGCAAGTAATATATAATCGCCACTTTTTGCAAGTTCACAAGCTCTTTGAATAGCTACATGTCGGTCAATTATTATCTCAACCTTGTCGAGAGCCTCAAGAGGTAAACCTTTCTGCATTTCGCTCAAAATATCTTCTGGCTTTTCGGTTCTAGGGTTATCGGAGGTTAAAATAAGAATATCGCTCATGTCATAACCGATTTTCGCCATAATTGGTCGTTTACTTTTATCTCTATCTCCCCCACAGCCGACTACAGCAATAATCCGTCCATTACTTTTTATTTCATTTGCAGTTTTTAGGACATTATCTAAAGCATCTGGAGAATGAGCATAATCTACAATTCCAGTAATATTATTTGTACTTTTTATAAATTGAAATCTTCCTGCGACAGGTTCTAGATTTTTAATAGCTTCTTTAACTTTTTCTTTGTCTTGTCCAAGTAGAACTGCTGCCGCATAAACACCAAGAACATTATAAGCGTTAAATTCACCTAATAATTTTGTTTCTAGCCGTTCATTAAAATCGGCTTCTTTTTTTAAGCTAAGAGTATACGTACGCGCCTTTGTGGTACTTAACATATACTCCCCGTTCCCGTCATCAATATTTGCAATTGCAAAACTAGTTGCAGGTAAAATATCAAAGAAATTCTTTTTTGCATCACAATAGTTTTCTATTGTCTTATGATAATCTAAGTGATCAAGAGTGAGATTTGTAAATATTCCACCAGCAAAAGAAAGTCCAGATATACGTTTTTCAGATACAGAGTGAGATGAAACTTCCATAAAACAATATTCGCAACCATTGTCCACCATAAGAGCTAATATTTTATTAAGAGTTACAGGGTCTGGAGTTGTCCTTGTGGTTTCTAAAAATTTATCATTTATTTTATTTCCGATTGTCCCTATCATTCCTGATTTGTAACCTAAATTTATAAAAAGTTTATGGAGTAAGGTTGCTGTTGTCGTTTTACCATTTGTCCCTGTCACTCCTACTAATTTCATTTTACGTGATGGGTTATTATAGAAATTACTTGCGATTAATCCAACAATACTATGAGTATCTTGTACTTTTATATAGGTGACACCATTTTTGAATTCCTTTGGGTCTTTTTCAAAAACTATTGTTGTTGCTCCTTTTTCGATAACTTCATCAATAAAGGAGTGCCCGTCGACAACATTTCCCTTTATCGCCACAAAAATAGCGTGAGGTTCTATTTCTTTCGAATTAAGTGACACAGAAGAGACGCGAGCATCAAGATTGCCGTGAGTTTCCAAGATTGGAACGTCTTCTAATAATTCACTTAGTATTTTCATTTGTTTAACTTTTTAAAATATGATAATGCTTTTTCAATGTCTTCGTGAACTTTTTCTATAGATTGATTACCGTTTATTTTCTTCAATTTTCCCAAAGAATCAAAATAATTTACTGATTTAGAAACTTGCATTTTATGCCATTTGATGCGATATGAAATATTTTTTTTCATATCATCTGTCCTTTTGTCTTTATCAGCACGAGAAAAAGATCTTCTGTATATTTCTTTGTCGGGTAATGTTATATAAATAGCAAAAAAATTTTCTTTAATATTAGCAAAAAGCTTTTTTAATAATTGAGCTTCTGGTTTTAATCTGGGATTACCTACAAAAATAAGATCGGTCCCCAGCTTTTTCCTTTTGAGCTCTTGGACAAGGAATTTTTTCATCAGTGCGACGGGGGCAGGCTTCCCTAATGCAGTAGTTCTCCTCAACCACCTCCCATCACTACTATCTTCTTTTTCTACCTTACGCCAATGTTTCCCTGATTCCACTGGTATTAAATTGTATTCATCTTCCAACAATTTTGCCTGAGTATCTTTACCTGACGCTATCTGGCCTAGTAAGACAATATGGAATCCAAGACGTTCTTTTTTCATATAAATAGAGTTTATCATAAAAATGGTCAAATAAAAACCCTTATGGTATAGTAATTTTACCTGTCCCGTACTAAATTTCTCATTATAGAAAAGATAGAAATCATCGACAGGTTTAATCAAAAAATACAAAATTAACAACATGAAAAATATTAAAAATTTTAGTTCTGGGGTGAAAATATTGGCAATTGAGACTTCGTGTGACGACACTGGAATAAGTATATTAGAAGTAAAAAAACTTGCCCGAAAGAAAGGCGGGTCTGGTAAAAGTGATATTTTTAAGATTTTAGCTAATAATACAAATTCGCAAGTTAAAATTCATGCTGAATATGGAGGTGTCTTCCCTGCGCTTGCAAAAAGAGAACATCAGAAAAATCTACCAATTCTTTTTGAAAAAACTTTGAAAAATGCAAAAACAAGAATAGAACAAATAAACCAAATAGCTGTAACATATGGACCTGGGCTTGAACCAGCCTTATGGACTGGAATAGTTTTTGCTAAAGAAATTTCAAAAAAATATAATATTCCTGTTATTCCAGTAAATCATATGGAGGGGCATATATATTCAATATTCCCTAAAAAAGGAAAAACTTTTGCAGTTAATCCTGACAAAAAAATATTCCCTATGCTTTCACTTTTAGTTTCAGGTGGTCATACTGAGCTTGTATTAGTTAAGGAAAATATGAAATATAAAAAAATAGGACAAACTAGAGACGATGCTTCAGGTGAAGCATTTGATAAAGTAGCTAGAATGCTTGAACTTCCGTATCCAGGAGGACCAGAAATCTCAAAGTTGGCAGAAAAAGAGCGAGAAAATAGTATTTCTTCCTCCCCTGAAAAGGGGAGGATCAAGGAGGGGTCTGACCCATTCGCCCTTCAGACACTCCCCCTTAGCAGGGGTAGAAAAATCAACACGCTTTCGTTTCCCATAGGTCTGACCTATGGGAACTCCCCTAGGTCAGACCTATGGGAGTTCCAACTCCCTCGACCAATGATGTATTCAAAAGATTATGATTTTTCTTTTTCTGGTTTGAAAACAGCTGTACTTTATCTCATACGAGACCTCAAAAAAGAACATTCCAACATTCTTGAGAATGTTGGAATAAAACAAAAGATTGCTAAAGAGTTTGAGGATGCATTAGTTGAGACGCTTGTTTATAAAACAATAAAAGCCATAAAAGAATATAAAATAAGAACTCTAATTGTTGGGGGTGGGGTTTCCGCTAACGCTTACCTACAAAATCAAATGAAAGAAAAAATCAAAGAATTAAAACAGAGTAAGGTCTTACCTTACTCTGTTAAAGTTCACTTCCCTACCAAAAGTCTCACTGGCGACAATGCTATCATGATAGCCATTGCTGGATATTTCCAATATAAAAATAAAAAAGTAGTAAAAAATCTAAACTCCATAAAAGCTAAAGGAAATTTATCTTTATAATAAAATATGTTATATTTTACATATGAAGGAATCTGATATTGACTCTAAGTTTTTAAGTCCTTACAACCCACAATCTACTGAGGATAGAATATACAAGCTCTGGGAAGAGAGCGGTTTTTTTAATCCTGATGTTTGTATTCAAAAAGGAGTGACAGACAAGAACGCACAGCCATTTTCTATTATGCTTCCCCCACCAAATGTAACTGGAACCCTACACATAGGACACGCTTCAATGCTAGTTATTGAAGATATTATGGTTCGATTTGCTCGTATGCAAGGCAAACGTACTCTCTGGCTTCCAGGAACAGACCACGCCGCAATCGCAACTCAATCAAAAGTTGAAAAAATATTAGAAAAAGAAGGAATAAGAAAAAATGATTTAGGGAGAGAAGAATTCCTCAAAAGAGTTGAGAAATTTGCTCAAGAAAGTCATGACACAATAATAAATCAATCCAAAAAAATGGGAGCATCTCTTGATTGGTCTCGTGAAGCTTATACCTTAGATGAAAAAAGGAATTTTGCTGTTCGTACTGCATTCAAAAAAATGTATGACGATGGACTTATCTATCGAGGTCACAGAATAGTAAACTGGGATCCGAAAGGCCAAACGGTTATTTCTGATGATGAAATAGTTTATAAGAAGAAAAAACAAAATTCTATTATCTTAAATACGGACCATTTATCATAGGAACTTCACGTCCAGAGACAAAGTTTGGCGATAAGTATGTAGTTATGCATCCAGACGATAAAAGATATACCAAATATAAAGATGGTCAAACAATTGAACTTGAATGGATTAATGGACCAATCACAGCAAAAATAATAAAAGACGAAAGTATTGATATGGAGTTCGGTACTGGTGTCATGACGATTACCCCATGGCACTCAATGGTTGACTTTGAAATAGCTGAGCGACACCACCTAGAGAAAGAACAAATTATTGATAAATATGGAAAACTACTTCCTATCGCTGGTGAATTTGCTGGAATAAAAATAAAAGATGTTCGAGAAAAAATTATTCAAAAACTTGAATCAAAAGGGTTGGTAGATAAAATTGAAGATTATGTTCATAATGTCGCAACAGCTGAAAGAACAGAAGCATTAATAGAACCACAAATAATGAATCAATGGTTCATTAATGTTAATAAACCTATTCAAGAACGTGGAAATAAAACGCTTAAAGAATTAATGCTTGAGCCTGTCCGAGACGGTAATATAAAAATCATTCCAAACAATTTTGAGAAAGTTTATTATAACTGGATTGAGAATTTACATGACTGGTGTATTTCTCGCCAGATTTGGTATGGGCATAGGATTCCTGTTTGGTACAAGAAGACAATTAAGAATGAAGAATTAGTAATTAATAATGATAATTCAGAGATTTACTGTGGAGTAAATCCCCCACAAGATATTGAAAATTGGGAGCAAGATTCAGACACTCTAGATACTTGGTTCTCTTCTGGACTTTGGACATTCTCAACTCTAGGTTGGCCTGATTTAAATGCTCCTGACTTGAAAACATATCATCCTACAGAAATGCTTGAAACTGGATATGACATCATATTCTTCTGGGTTGCTAGAATGATTCTTATGAGTACGTACCTTCTTGGAGAAATACCATTCAAAAATGTATATTTACATGGAATAGTAAGAGACGCAAAAGGAATAAAAATGAGTAAATCACTTGGTAACGCAATGGACCCACTTATCTTGAGTGAAAAATATGGAGCCGACGCTGTCCGGATGTCTCTTATTATTGGAACAGGTCCAGGGAACGATAGTCGAATGTCAGAAGATAAAATAAGGGCATATAAAAATTACGCAAATAAACTTTGGAATATTACACGCTTTGTTTTGAGTAATATGGGTGATATTAAACATGATATAAATTTTAAAAATTATGTAGATAAAGATCTAGAATTAATAAAAGAGCGAGATGAGTTTATAAAAGAAATAACTAAAGAAATGGAAGAATACAAATTCTATCTTGTAGGAGAAAAAATATATCAATACACTTGGTCACGTTTTGCCGATGTGATAATAGAAGAAAGTAAGAGTATACTTATGGGAGATAATAAAAAAGCGAGAGAATCACGTGCACAATTTTTACTTGATACATTAATAAAAATTTTAAAAGTATTACATCCATTTATGCCTTTTGTAACAGAAGAAATATGGAGCATGATGACAATTGAAAATAAGAAATTATTAATTGTTGAAAAGTGGCCAAAATAAGACCTGTCCCGTATTAAATTTTTTATTAAGGGAAAATAAGAAAATAAATAATATATAAGATATAAAGTTAAATAAAATGATAATTAATATTAAAATTTTAATACTGGGATGACTGAATTATTGCAAGACCCTAAAATATTGTTGTTCGCAATATTAAGCGGTGTGATACCAGCTATCTTTTGGCTTTGGTTTTGGTTTAAACAAGAAGATGAAGATGACCCTGAACCAATCGGTCTTATTGTTATATCTTTTATTCTTGGAGGATTACTTGTTTTCTTAGCTATTTGGCTTGAAAAATATTCTTGTAATTTTATAACCTGCAATCTTGTTGGAACACCATTAACACATCAAGTAATAATATGGGCAATTATAGAAGAACTTCTCAAATTCTTTGGAATAGCTGTTATTATATTTGGAAATAGTAATATTAATCGACCCATTGATTATCCGATGTATTTTATTGCTATAGCATTAGGGTTTGCCGCATTTGAGAACTTTTTATATTTACTCAATCCATTTAGTGCAAGTGGCACTGTCGTCGGGATGCTTACTGGAAATTTGAGATTCCTTGGTTCTACTTTGTTGCACGCTATGTCGAGTGCGATGATAGGTAGCGCTATGGGATTATCTTTCTATTTAAAGCAATATAGGGTTATATATATTTTGGGTGGTATAATCTGTGCTGTTGTCTTGCATAGTGTCTTTAATTTTTTTATAATGAAAGGAAGTGGTGAAAATTTCCTATCTGTCTTTGGATTTTTGTGGGTCGTCACGATTATCAATATACTCATATTTGAGAAATTAAAACGTATGAGTCAACATGTTTCAATACTTAATTAAAAAAATAATATGTTAAAAAAGAAATCATTTTTAGAGCGTCTTACGGGCAGTATTAGATTTGAAGATAATGAGGAAAACGAAGAAGAATCTTCTTCTCCTTTATCAAATAGAAAAACAAACCTTCCTATTAAAGAAAATTTTGAAGGTAAAGAAAGAAATTTATCAAAAGAACCAAAATGGGAAGAAGAGATAGATGCAGAATTAACAGTAGATGTATATCAAACACCAACAGATATCATTGTTCAAACAATGGTCGCTGGAGTACAACCAGATAATCTTAATATCTCTATTACACGTGATATGATTACAATTCGTGGTAAACGTGAAGAAAATCAGTCTATTGATAAAGATAATTTTTTTGTACAAGAACTTTATTGGGGTTCATTCTCTAGAACCATTTCCCTACCAGAAGAGGTTGATCCAGAAGAAGCAGAAGCAATAGAAAAACATGGATTATTGATTATTAAACTTCCAAAACTTGATAAGAACAGAGAGACTAAATTAAAGATTAAATCAATATAAATAATAAAAGAAAAACCCTTTCGGGTTTTTCTTTTTACGTAGCAATGACAATCCTTATTACACCTTCTACTTCATCATCGCTCTAGTCTTCGGCCCTACTATTCCATCAGGAGTTAGATTTTTTGCTTTCTGAAATAAGATCACGGCTTGTTTAGTTTTAGGACCAAAGATACCATCTACAACTAGAATTAGATTTAGTTTGGCGTTCAAGTAAGATTGGAAAGTTTTAATATCTTCTCCTTTATTACCTTGTCTAAGTAGGGTGTGAGTGAAGGTAGGAGTAGATGTGATTGTTGTAGTAGTGGTTGGTGATATTGTAGAGTTTATTTGATTTGGGAATTGTTGAGCTAATTCTTGAGCTGCTTGTGTATTACCCATAGCGATTAAATTGTTATAACGAGATGAGGCAGAAGAACCTGAAGAAGATGGTCTAGAAATAACATAAGCAAAACTTGCAGTTGAAAAATTGTTTAGAGAGTCACAGGCACGGACATATAAAGTTTGTGTTGTAGAAACTTCGATTGGTATTGTGTACAATGTTCCTGCTGAACAATCAGCTGGAGTTTCAGTTGTTGAGTATTTGATTGAATCACTTCCACTTGCAGTTAATGTTACAGATTTTGTTGTGTTATATGTTCCTGTTGATGGAGTTGCAATTGGAGTTAGAGGAGCAGTTGTATCTACTTGAAAATCAGGGCTCCCTCCCATTGAAACCCAAGCACTTTGGGTAGCTGGATTACTTGTTCTCGCTTGCCAATGATATGTCTTTCCACTTGTTAGACCAGTGACTGTCACTGTTCCTATTACAGAAGTTCCAGAGTAAGCAACGGCTGTTCCAGAATTAGTGACAGTATCTGTAAATGGTATGCCTAGTTCTTGTATTTCTACTTGAGGAGTTAATAAATCCGATGAATTATATTCTGATGATGACATATTAAATTTCAAAACCACACTATCTTCATTTGTGAAATCTCCAGAAGTTATTGTTGTTGTCCCATCTGCTTTATATTGAGAAAGTGAGGTTGGTATTGTTGAAGCTTGGAATTCATAGGCTCCGATATCTAGAGTACCAATAATTGGATTTCCTAAATAATCACTAGTGAGAGAAACATCGGTTCCAGAGTTGATAGCGGGGGAAGCGGGGAGGAGTTTGAAATTAGAGGAAGAAGTAAAAAGTGGATCAGTAAAAACACTATGACTCTCAGCGTTAGCCTGTACACCATCTAATCCTGTAATTTTGGTACTCAATGTCTGAATTCCACTTACACCACGATAAGATAAAGCGGTTGTGTACGCCGTACCAAAAACACTTGCAAGAATTGAATCAGCTTCAACGGCGTAAATAAGATTATTATCTAATTTAAGTGATGTTACAAAAGCCGTTGTTCCATTATGTTGAATCCATAATCCGTGAGTATCAGTACCAGCATGAGCCATATATATTAGGTTATTAGAAAATATAGCATTTCCTGCTCCGCTTATCGAGTTCTGTAGATATAAAGCATGACCTCTATACGCAGGTGTATTTGCTACTGCAGGATTGTGATAAATAGTGTTGTTATAAAACAAGATCGGGTCGGACCCAACTGTTGTACTGTCTGCACCATCACCCATACCGTTGACAGCTGAACCCGTAACAATATTATAATAATATGCATTTCCCCCATCACCACTTACAGTGTTATTGATTATACCCTGATAATTATCGTGTACATAATTTCGGTAGACATTATTATGTTCAGATGAAGAAGAAGTAAAAATTCCCACTCCTTGACCTCCTGCTCCATAGTATATCCAAGTTGTCCCATCAACATCCTTATAACCACAATTATATATCTCATTCAAATAAATATTATTCAAATCGGCATTATCTAAAATGATGCCTATATACCGCACGTTGTATATTTTATTCGAATAGATGTGGTTGGAATCCCCTTGATTAAATATTCCTGTCGCGACGGTGCTATTCACTATTCCAGCATCATAAATTTCGTTTTGGTAAACATAAACCCCCATTACGCCTGTTGCCAACCATAAACCACAAATAGAGCCACCTGTAATGTTATAAATACTATGTATTTTGTTTTGATAGACATAAATTGCACCGGAGGGCGTTCCTGAGACTAAAACTCCAACGCCAGCGTTTGTTACTTCGTTACCATAAATTGATGAAGTGATGGGAGATGACGCAACGATTCCAAATCCCCATACTCCATTATTCCCTCTAATATTATTAACGACACAATTCTTAATTTCTCCATTCACCATATTCACTGCGGTTATCCCAATCTTTCCACGCGAAACTGATAATCCATCCAATATTGACCCTGTTTTTGCGTTAATATATACAAATCCTACAACCGAATTGTTGCCATCCTCAAAAGAAATATCTTTCACAGTTACATAATCACTATTTATATATAATGGATTACTTCTACTGCCGACCCGCCACTTCATCGTCGATGCTGGGTCGCCACCCACATTCACATACAAAACATTCGCCGTCCAATAGTATTTATTTATCGTCGGAGTAATATCGGTATCAACAAGTAGAATCATCTCATTATAGGACACTATTTTAGGCTCTGTCGTCACTGTTCGATGCCAAACATTTCCACCATCATCAATCCATCCTGAATTGTAACTTGTTGTATCTGGTGAACCAGAACAAACAGGTAGGGACCCTGATCCAAAAGTATCAGAAGAGGTGGTAACAATATTATGCCCAGATGTTCCAGAATCATGAGCTTGTAATTGACAATCCCACCATACATCACCCTTTTTCATAATAACAGTATCATCTGATTGTAATGCAGTTCCTAATGATGTATTTGTAGCATTAAGATCCCAAGGATGATGAGCCCAAGGAGTAGATGTTGATGTTCCATTATTAGTATCTAATCCAGAAGTAGAAACATAATAAGTTGTCGCCGCACTGGCTTTATTAGTAAAAACAAAAGATCCAATTAAAATTAAGCTAAATACAAAAAACAACCCAAAAATATTTTTAGGTATTTTATTCATAAAATTTTTAATAAAGTCACTAAGTCGCCCCCCCCCTCGCAGTTACTTTTTTATTTATATTTAATTTTTCACTCATAAAATTAATACTTTTTCATTCTAATTAGTCTAGTCACATATTAACATTATCTATCTGATATATGCAATATTAAGTTTAAATATTTTATAAATGTGCCTTTTATCACAAATCCGACTACGCATTCCCTCCTAGACCCAGTACGACTACGTCTATGGTATAGTGTGGACTTTTATATTATAATTTTTTTATATTTAAAACTTTAATGTCCTACCCTTATAGTTTAAGGCTTCTTTTATAAATTTCTCTCCAATTTTTGTACTATGCTCAATTGCATGACAATTTGCACATAATAAAATACATTTTTCCATTTCTTTTTTTATAGAATCCCAACTTTTATTTGCAACATTGCCAATTATAAAATCTTTTTCTTTCGAATCTTTATGATGAAATTGAATAGCAGCTTGATTTCCTTGCCACCCACACTTTTTACACTTACTCCCCAAATATTCGATCGCTGCTGCCTTCGCCCTAAATCTTCTAATTTTTGTATTACATGAACCACATCTAGTTCTACCTCTTTTTTGATAATCTTTAAATTTTTTATTGCATAATTTACAAAATTCCATATATTTAGTATAACATAGAATGTTCTACCAAACAATATTTTTGGTTGCAAAAATTCTAATTTTTAGTAATATAAATAGATAAGTTGCTTGGATAGCTCAGCTAGCAGAGCATTCCCCTGAAGAGGGAAGGGTCGGCAGTGCAAATCTGCCTCCAAGCACAAAAGTTTAATATTTTTTTGAATAGTTTTTATTGGTTCAACTGTTCCAACAAATCTTGCATATCTGTTTGCCCATTCTTAAGATTTTTTGTTATATCACCTATATTGTTTATTCCTGATACACCTCCAGTATATAAATTAAGAACATTGCCTAAATAAGGCTTAATAAAATAGAAAGCTCCTATGGAAACTCCTATAATTAGAAACCAATAAAGGATATGGGTAATCTGTTGCCAACGCTGAACGCCACGAATCTTAAGAAGCAATTCATTATTCTCTTTAGATAACTTTAAATTCTCTTCTAAAAGATTTTTTATATCTCCTTCCATATCAACGATATTATCATATTTCAATTAAAAATAAAAGGTGTGTCCCCGGCCAGAATTGAACTGACATCAGACCCTTAGGACGGGTCTGTTCTATCCGTTGAACTACGGGGACATACTACGGAACTGTTCCCCGCCTGCTCCCGACTGTGGGAGGGCGGGCAGGTATCCATTGAACTACGAGGGCAAAAAGACAAAAGCAATCCGACTCAGGTCGGATTGCTTTTATAATACGTCATTTTGGAAAAATTTACTACTCTTTTATTCCTAATAATTCCATAATTTTTGGCTTATTAAAACCCACAACTAATTTGTCGTTAATAACGATAACAGGAACTCCCATTTGTCCGCTTTTATCTACCATTTCTTTTCTTTTATCCATATCTGAGGAAACATCAAAATCCTCATAGGCAATTCCTTTCGATGTAAAATAATCCTTTGCCATGTGACAAAAATGACATGTCGGTGTGCTGTAAACTGTTACTTTGTTCATAATATTTATTTGAATTAATCCCGGACATAGTCGGGATCCCAACCATAGTCGGGGCTAATAATTTTTAACGTGTTTGAATTATATCATAGCCGTCAAATTTAACACTCTTGACAGAGATGTCAAGTTTAATGAGTTTTGCTTTTTTTGTGCGGAATACGAGAATCGAACTCGTGCCCGATGCTTGGGAAGCACCAGTTCTACCACTAAACTAATTCCGCATTATATTAATGATTCCAAGGAAATATTTTATCTTTAATTACTTTATTCAATATATCCTTTCTTTTATATTTTTTCAATCTATATTCACTAGACCTAGCCTCTGTTAAACTATCACACACAACAAAAACTTTAACAACCCAAGGTCTCATGTTTCTAGTAGAAAAGACTCTTCCAGTATTATGCTCATTAATACGCCTATTTATATCGTCAGTGCTACCAACATAATACCTATCACTCTTTTTACTTTCTAAAATATAAACACCAAAATTTATCATAAATTTTAAATAAGTCCTACTCCGACCTTACGTCGGAGTCCGACTCTGGTTGGACCACTATACCAATTCTCCCGACCTAATGTCGGGATCCCGACTCTGGTCGGGACCGCATTTTCACTTTTTAAATATATTTTTTATCCAATTCCAAAAACTATGGCCTGTTTTCACTCCTGTTGTATTGGAATTAACCTTATTTTCTTCATCAACTATTACTACCATTTTTTCACCTTCTTTAGCAACTTGATATTTTTCTCTTATAATCTCTTCTTTACCTTCTTCTGTATTTAGCTTTGATATTTCCTCCGAAAGAGAAGATTCCCTTTCTTTTAAATTATTCATTTGATTAAGAATTAATTCTTTTTTATGAGCAGTTTCTACATTTTTCTTGATTAAATCAATAATTTTATATCCAAAAAATATTAAAAGGCAAAAAAGAAGAACCAGAGCAAAAGGTGAATGCCAGAATTTATAATTTGTTCTCTTCCATTCTTTCATAAATAATGCTAGTATTATACCATGATTTTTAATACAAAAAATAAAAAGAGGATTGAAAAAGCTTTTGCTGTTGTTTCAATACTTGTAATTATAAGCATGATTCTTCTTTACATGCCTGGCCTTTTTAGATAAATTTAACTATTACTTCCACGTATCATCTTTAGAAACACATCATGGGAGATGTTAATTTTTGCGTTTGATTGCATTCTTTTTTTACCTCTTTTTTGCTTTTCAAGTAATTTTTTCTTTCGACTTACATCTCCCCCACCAACCACTTTACTTCCATGCATAAGAACGTCTTTACGAAATGCTGAAACTGACTCAGACGAAATAATCCGCCCTAAAGCCTTACCTTGAATTTTAAAAGCAAACTGTTGTCTTGGAATAATATCTTTTAATTTTTCGACTTGAGCTTTGGCTTCATCAGCTACTTTGCGACGTGATACTACACGACAAAAAGCTGCCATTGGCTCATCTGCTACTACAATATCAAGACGGACAACATCTGCTTCTCGATATTCTCCTATTTCATATGAGATAGAAGAGTATCCAGACGTAATACTTTTCATATCATCAAAAAAGTTACGCATGAGTTCGCGTAGCGGCATTTCTAAATCAATTGAAGAACGATTGTCTCCAAAATTATCTGTCCCTTTAACTTCCGCTTCATGGTCATAAAGGAACGGCATCAGAGAACTTATATAAGAAGATGGTGTTATAATTTTTACATTAACCCAAGGTTCAAATACTTTTACTATATTTCCATCATCAGGAAAAAGGTGTGGTGAATATATAGTTTCTTCTTTACCATTACGAAGAACAACTTTATAAGTAATGGAAGGCATTGTTACAATCAACTCTAAGTTAAATTCTCGGTTCAATCTTTCAGTTATTATTTCCATATGGAGCATTCCCAAAAAACCACATCGATATCCCCGGCCAAGTGAGCCTGAATTTTCTTCTTCATACGAAAAAGATGAATCAGATAATCGTAAACGCCCCAAAGCTTGTTTCAAAGCAGGAAAATCATCTTGACTTTCGGGGTATACCGACGCCCAAACTACTGGTCTTGGATTTAAATACCCATGTAATGCAAGCATTGGCTTTTTCAAATATGTAATCGTATCTCCAACCGAAGCAATCCCCGGTTTTTTTATTCCAGTAACTATGTAACCAATTTCTCCGCAATTAAGAGATGAACGAGGCTCCTCTTCAGGAGAAAATGTTCCAACTTCTAGTGAAATAAATTTTTCTTCAGAAACAGCAAATAAAAGTGATTCTCCTTTCTTAAATGATCCATCAAATACTCGAACATAAACTATGACTCCTCGGTGATTATCATATTTAAAATCAAAAACTAAAGCCCGACCAGTATTGGTCGATAGTGTTATATCTTTTTCCACATGAGGAGATGGAATTCTTTTTATAATTTCTCCAAGCAATTCTCCTACTCCTTCCCCTGTTTTTCCAGAGACTAATAAAATATTATCGGGGTCAATATCAAGAAGTAAGGCAACTTCCATTTTAGTTTCCTCAACTCGAGCTAGTGGTGAATCAATCTTTGATAACACTGGTATTATCACAAGCCCAGAATCACGAGCCATTTGAAGTGTGGTTAATGTTTGTGCTTGAACCCCTTGAGTCGCGTCTACGAGCAATATTGAGCCTTCTACAGCCTTTAAAGCCCGAGATACCTCATAAGAGAAGTCTATGTGACCTGGAGTATCAATAAGGTTTAAAATGTAATTTTCACCATCGTGTTTATATTCCATCCGGATAGGTTGCATCTTGATGGTAATACCTCGTTCCCTCTCAAGTTCCATAGAATCAAGAACTTGGTCTTTCATTTTTCGTTTTTCTATTGCACCAGTAACATCTATCATTCTATCGGCTAAAGTACTCTTGCCGTGGTCAATATGAGCAATAATTGAAAAATTTCGAATTAATTTAATATGGTCGTCTATTCCCATTAGAAGTTAAAAATCTTTAGATTTTCATTCATAAATTTGATAATAAAACTCAAAACTTAAATATCCTCTTTATACTATTCCCGCAGTTAATATAAAAACATATATGACTTCTAACGGGACAAGACATTACTCATCTATACTAGCAAAAAAGTCCTAAAAACAAAAGCATAAAAATAAATGTAGTCTAAAGATCTGACTGTTCTGGAGCGACAACACGGTTACGCCAGAATTTATTGCGGAAGGCATGAGCAAGATCAAACAATTCTTTATTTTTAAAGATATATAAAATAAACACTCCAGAAATTATACCAATAATTCCAGAGAGAAATCCTTGAAAGAATATCCCTTTCCCAGTATCGAGGTCAAAAACTGTACTGAAGATTCCAAGAAAAACATAAGTAACCAATCCCATTGCTACGGCACTTATTGAACTTTCAATAAAACAGTGCGAGAGATTAATTCTTTTGTCATAAAGGAAATCTTTTTTAAATAAAATCCAAATTAAGAAGAAATTAAGAAGCGAGCCCATTGCATAGGCAATCGGCAAAGCAAGCATTATAGTTCCTGGAACACTCTCCACTCTTAAAATTGTTTCTAGCTGAGAAAGTATGTTTGGATAATGGCGGAAAATAAATATTATTATTTGAGCAAAAACTATAACCATAGCCGAAGAAAATACATTTATAAATAAAGGTTTTTTTGTATTCCCTGCCGCATAGTAACCTCGAACAAATAAAAGTACTAGCCCTTGCGAAACAAGAGAGATAACAAAAAGTGAAACTGCAGCTGCGGTAAGTCTAGTATCAAACCAAGTAAAAGTGTTTGAGCCAAGGATAACACGGACAATCTGAGCTCGAAGAACAATTAAAAGAGTAATTATTGGTAAAGACCAAAAGATAATCTGCCTAGCTGCAAGGATTATCTGACTAATAAAATTATCCATATCTTTCATTGAATATGATTTGACGAGTATTGGAAAGGCAGCGACTGAATATGATATTCCAATAATTCCAACAGGTACCGACTGAAGATTGTAAGCGAAAGTAAAAAGAGATATAGAACCCTCTTTTAGATTTGAAGCCATAGCAACAAGAAAAATAAAAGCGAGACTATTACAAGAAAGGGTTAATGTTCTAGGGGCTGACAACTTAACAACGTGTAATATTTCTCTCCAATTAATTTTTGTTATAAATCTTGGAAATAAATTATGTTTAATAACAGTTGGAACCTGAATAAGAAAATGCATGAGAGCTCCTATTACGACCCCCAAAGCTAAACCATAAATTCCAAAGGATGGATAGAGGAATATGACACCTGACAGAATCCCAATGTTATAAAATACTGGCGATAAAGAGAAAACAAGAAAATTTCTAAACAACTGAGTAATTGTACCAATCAGATTTGATAATCCAATTAAAATTGGAGAGAGCAACATTATCCTAGTCATTGTAATTAATAAATCAATTTGTACATCATTAAATCCTGGAGCGATGAAGTGGACAATATATGGAATAAAAATAGCAATTAAAATACTAGCTGAAATCATGAAAATAATATATGCACTAAAAACATTATTCATAAACACTCTCGCTTTATCTATATTATTACTATTGTTATTTATCTTATCCATTAAAAACGGCATGAGAACCGTTATGGATGCAAGAGAAGCAATAGAAAGATATAAGAAATCTGGTATTCGAAACGCTGCATAATAAACATCAAGTGTTGGACCTACTCCTACGACGTGAGCTAAAGTTCTATCTCGAATGAGTCCCAACAATTGGGACACAAAGGCAAAGCCGCCAAGTAATAGGGCGGCTTCGTTTACTCCTTTGAATTCTTTATTTAGGAATGTAATAATACGATTAACCATTGCTAATTTAAAGAATTATTGTTTCTCTGGTAGTGGTTTTATATTATTATTTTCTGGTGTTTGTGTTGGTGTTGGTGTTGGTGTTGGTGTGTTAACTGATTTTATTGCATCTTTTATATCCTGATTGTCAGGAAGAACCTTGGCAAGGATATTAAATTGAACTAGAGCATCACTTGCACGTCCTACTTTCTTGTATGCTTGACCTAGGAAATAACGAGCATTCAAGTAATTTGTATTTAAAATAACGGCTTTTTCAAAAGCAGAGACTGCACCAGTATAATCATTATTATTATAACGTAGTAACCCCAATCTAAAGAATACAGTAGAGTCATTAGGTGCAACCTGAGCTGCAGATTCGGCTTGCTTAATAGCTTCAGATAAATTCCCTTCATTTGTTTCTATTTGAGCCAAGAAGAAAATTGCGTCAACGTAATTTGACTTCATATCTAAAGCTTGCTTTATATAATTTCTTGCTCCAGTATTATTTTTATTAGCATATTCTAATGATGCCTTTGCGAGAAGTATTGATGGATTGTTTGGAGCAAGAAGCATTGCTTTATCATAAGCAACAACAGCACTTTCATAACTATTTGTAACTGCTAGCGGAACTAGTGCAGTATAGACACTACCAAGATTCATATAATTTTGATATTGTTTTTGGTTTTGATTTACTGCTAATCCCGCTGATTGTTGAGCAAGATTTATAAGTTGCTGTAAGCTTGATTGAAGTGTATCTTTTGTTACACTTGCGTCATTTATAAGAAGATTTATTTCACTTAAATATATTTGTGATAGACTGCGATAATAAACATCGTTCTTGTTTAATGCTATTGCCTTCGTCATCATTAATTCTGATTTACCTAGTGACTCCATTGTATTGTCAGCGGTAATTGCTTTAGAAAAATATACAACTGAAGTAAATTTTTCAATATAAACATAAGTTAAAGAAATAGTAGAAACCATTAAGACAAGCAAAATTAATATTGAGAAGAAACTATTACGTGGGTCAGACAAGAAAGAAAAATCTTTTGAGGGAATTGCCTGTTTGTAAACCAGTATTCCTATCAACATACCGCTCGATGCAAATGCCAACATTAGCATTATTATATTTGGATTATAGAAGATAATAGTAATCCATGAATATATGGAAACCATCAAAGTGGTCATTATAAAATAATTTGAGAGTGTATCACGTAAGGCTAGCCGAATAGATTGAATACCCCTTGCTACATATATAATCAAGAATAATATGAATGATATAAAACCAAGTAACCCCGTGGTAACTGCAAAAGTCGTCAATAGACTGTATCCGTTTGTAAAATCAATATTCCAAAAAACCGTTTGAGTTATATTTTTGGGTTGCCAAAGAGACCAATCTATTATAAAGGTATTAGGACCTGTTCCAAAGGCTGGATTATGTTTAAAAGATTTCCATGCAATTTGAGACGTAGCAACAATAGAAGGACGAATCTCTTGATTATTTAAACTTACAAATTTGGCGACTAGACCACTTGCTAGATTACCACCAATTAAAAACATCAAGGAAATAAAAATAACAATGAGTGAGGTAAAAGGAAATTTATTTTTTTCATTTTCTCCTTGAATAATTTTGACTCCTGAATGCTGTAGTGAAATACTATAAACAAAAATAATTACAGAGAATATCCCAACCAATAACCAAACGAGTGGAATATTTACGATAATTAGGAATAATATTCCTAATACCAAAAGTACATATTGGGCTACTCTAAATTTTATATTAGTTTTTAATAATTCTATCGTGAATATTGAAATCAAGACAAAAACACCAAATAATAAAGCAAAATTATTCCAACTACCAATCAGGTTACCTGATGTTATACCCTGTAAAAACCCTGGTAAAATACGGTCAAAACCAACAAATATATTTAATAACTCAAATAAAGAGAGAATTAAACCTCCAATAAATAAAGCTTTGAGGAAATACCATAGGCGCTTTTCTGTTTGGAAATAAATTGATGATAAAAAGAAAAGAATGAAAAGAACAAGCATTGAACCAAATGTCCCAATTTCAAATCCAGTACCAAATAAAGATATGTAAAGAGATGATGAAAAAAGAGATGAAATTAAAAATACTAAAGGAATAGCTAATGCAAATAAAATTAATTTGTCTTTGGGGATTACAAATTTACCATCTCCGAGTCTTGAAATTAACCAGAAGAAAAGAGAAAGAGTTACTCCGACAGATAAAAGAAATCCTTTACTTGCTTCGAGGGTAACAGAAGAATAAGGAATAAAAAAGAAAAGACTTAAAAATAGAGTTGCTAAAAGAGTTATGAATGACAATTTATTGAAAAATGCTACCTTTTTTGATTCCATGGTTTTTTTATAATATAAATAATAATATGACTGCTTAATTATACACAATAAGCATAAATAAAACTAGACCACAATGTTTATAACCCTACCTGCTACATAAATAACTCTTTTTATTTCTTTATTTTCTATCCAAGTGATTATACTCTTATTTTTAAGGGCTAAATTTCTAACTTCATCCTCCTTGGTATCTTTTGAAATCATAATTTCTGCCCGAACTTTACCATTTACTTGTATTGCTATTTTTATTTCTTCTTCTATAATTTTCTTTTCATCCCAGATAGGCCATTTGCTTACATTTATTGATTGTTTTTCACCCATAAGTGACCATAATTCTTCGGTTATATGTGGAGCAAAGGTTGAAAGTATGATTAAAAACTTTCTGAAATCATTTTTATCTATGGTTTGTTTTTCCATTTCATTAGCCAAAACCATCATTGAAGAAACAGCGGTATTAAAACTCATTGACTCAATGTCTTCTGAAACTTTTTTAATGGTTTTATGTAGGAGCGTAGCAAAATGTTGATTTGAAATGGTCTGGCCGAGCTTCCCAAAAGAATTTGGCGAGGAGATCCGAGGACCTTTCAAATCAATTTTTTGCGAAGCGATTCTTTGTCCTAACCTCCAAACTTTTTCAAGGAAACGACGTGAACCAATAATGCTTTCTGTGTTCCAAACAACAGTCTGGTCAAATGGACCAATAAACATTTCGTAAAGTCGTAGAGTATCAGCCCCATATAATTTGATAATGTCATCTGGATTAATAACATTTCCTCTTGATTTTGACATTTTTTCACCATCTTCAGCCAAAATCATACCATGAGCTGTGCGTTTTTTGTAAGGTTCTTTTGTTGGAACTAGTTTCAAATCATATAAAAATTTATGCCAGAAACGTGAATAAAGTAAATGGAGTGTCACATGTTCCATCCCCCCATTGTACCAATCTACTGGTGTCCAATATTTTAAATTTTTCCTACTAGCAAATTCCTTATTATTTTTAGTATCAGTGTAACGTAAATAGTACCAAGATGAACCTGCCCAGTTTGGCATTGTATCTGTCTCCCTCAAAGCTCTCCCTTTGCACTTTGGACATTTAACGTTGACCCATTTAGTTATTGTAGCAAGTGGAGATTCTCCATTATCTGTTGGTGTATATGACTTTACCTTAGGTAGAGCTAGAGGTAATTCTTTATCAGGAACTGGAACATAACCACATTTTTCACAATGGATTATCGGGATTGGTTCTCCCCAATATCGTTGTCTTGAGAAAATCCAATCGCGAAGTTTATATTTTGTAACCATCTTTCCACCAACTGCTTCAGTGATTTTTCTACGTGCTTCATCTGAAGTCATTTTGTCGAATTTTCCAGAATTTATCAAAAGTCCATCACCTGTATAAGCTTTAGGATTCGTAATTTCATTAACATAATATAAATCGTCAGGTATATTTATCTCTTTAGCAGCTGTATCCATCGAGACAAATTTCCAGTCATGCAGATTTTTTTCTTCTTCGTTGACATCAACCCGTTTGTCGTCAATTAAATCAAAAATTAAACAAGTTACATTTGCTATTCGATTTTCATCTTTGTGAGCTGCAAAAAAGCGCGACTGAGTTGAAAGGAGAAGTTGTTTTTTGAATTTAACATTAATAAAGCCTGTTTCTTCTTTTATCTCTCTTTTTGCACCCGATATTAAATCTTCACCAGGTTCTATTCCTCCAATCAAAAATGTTATTGGTAATTTTTTCTCCCATTTTTGTTCGTACTTCCAATACAATAATAACACCTTACCATCTGGATGACGCAAAATTACATGGGCAACATTTCTTTCAACTATTTTTTTACCTGGAATCCAAGGATTTTTTGTGTCCTCAATCATAGGAACAATTGATTGAATGATTGGTAAATTATATTTTTTTGCAAATTCGAAATCTCTTTCATCGTGTGCAGGAACCGCCATTACTGCACCAGTTCCATATTGAGCGAGTACATAATCGGCAATCCAGACAGGAATCTCCTCTCCATTTGCGGGGTTTATAGCTTTTACCCCCTTTAATTCAACTCCAGTTTTTTCTTTATCTTCAGCTGTTCTATCAATATCCGTTTTATTTTTTATTTGTTTAATATAATTTTCTATTTCATTTTTATTTGAAATATTTCCGAAAAGTTTTGTTACTAATTCATGTTCAGGCGCAAGCACAACATAAGTCGCCCCAAATAACGTATCAGCACGTGTAGTAAATACTTCTAAACCAGTTGGTAGATTTAAGTTAGTAGATTTAAGTTTTGAATTCTCACCCTTTAATCTTTCAACTTTAATCTTAAATCTAATTTCACTCCCCTCCGACCTCCCTATCCAATTCCTTTGTCCAATTTTTATTTTTTCTAAATAATCAACACTATCTAAATCTTTATCCAATCTGTCAGCGTATTTCGTGATTGCGAGCATCCATTGTTCTTTTTCTTTCTTAACTGTTTCTGCACCACAACGTTCACATTTGCCATCTATTACTTCTTCGTTAGCAAGACCAATTTTACAAGATGGACACCAATTAATTACAGTTTTCTTTTTGTATGCCAAACCTTTTTTAAACATTTGCAAGAATATCCACTGCGTCCATTTATAATACTTTGGGTCCGTGGTGTTTACTTCACGTGACCAATCAAAAGAAAAACCAAAAGATTTTAATTGTCTGCGAAAAGTATCAGTGTTTTGCTTGGTTACTTTTGCTGGAGGAATACCTGTTTTTATAGCATAATTTTCAGTCGGTAAGCCAAAAGCATCCCATCCTATTGGATAAAGCACATTATATCCTTCCATTCGTCGCTTTCGAGAGATTATGTCCATAGCGGTATTTGAACGAACATGCCCAACATGAAGTCCTACTCCCGATGGATAAGGAA